>FWPV01001838.1_pt1 | contig 51691 bp, 35 predicted proteins | sample 2228371 | NCBI WGS metagenome assembly FWPV01 (sample SAMEA103939776, study PRJEB20133) | metagenome
AATTACTATTCTACCCTTCATCTTACCCGAATAACCTCGCACTGTTAGTGCCTGAAACAGTCTTTTTCCCCTCGACTTCAATAAGTTCTCCTGCATGTTTTAATGATGTCTCGGTTATCTTTCCACTCAGCATTCTTGCTATTTCATGAAGTCTTTCTCTATCTTCAAGACTCTTTGTTTCTACAAAAATCCTGTTATTTTTTTCTCTTTTCTGGACTTTAATATGGATGTCTCCTTTTGCAGCTATCTGTGCAAGATGGGTCGCACAAAGAACCTGATGTTTTTCAGACAATTTTTTCAGTTTCCTTCCCACCATTTCAGCGGTCTTACCACCTATGCCAGTATCAACTTCATCGAAAATCAAAACAGGTATGCGGTCAAAATCAGCCAGCATTGCTTTCAGTGCAAGCATTACTCTTGAAAGTTCACCGCCTGAAGCTATTTTTGTTAATGGTTTAGGTGGTTCTCCTATGTTTGCTGAAAATAAGAATTCAACTCTATCAGTTCCTGATGGTGAAATACTCTCTTCTTTTATATCAATTTTAAATACTGCATTATTGAAAGCAAGGTCTTTCATTTCTTCCATAATTAATCGCGTCATTTCATCTGCGAACTTTTTCCTTTTTTCAGAAAGAATTCCTGCTTTTTCCATAAGCATTCTTTCTTTTTTCGAGACTTCTTCTTCATAAAAATCCAGTTGTTCGGTTATTGATTCAAGCTCTTGAAGTTCTCTAATAGCATTATCCTTAAAACTAAGAATAATATCTATTCCTTCACCATATTTCTTTTCAATCTTCTTAATTGCTTCAAGCCTTTCTTCTACTTCATTGAGACGTTCAGGATTAATATCATATTTCTCTTTAAAATTTCTCAATGAAATTACAGCATCATCTATTAAAGGAATAGCTGATTCGAGTAAACTCAAAATCTCTTTTGCTTCACTGTCTATTGAACTCACTTCTTTTATTTTATTCAATATGGATGAAAGCTTCTCAGTACAAGAACCTTCAGAACCATAAATTTCATAATAAGCTGCCTCTGATAGTTCTTTTAGTTTGCCGATATTTGACAATATTTGTTTTTCATTCAGAAGTTCTTCTTTTTCTCCTGGCAACAATTTTACGGACTCGATTTCCTGTATCTGGTATCTTAGAAAATCTATTCTCTGTGCTCTGTCCTTTGCTCTTTCTTTGAAATTATTTAATTTTTCTTTTAAATCTTTGAGCTCAAAATAGAGTCTTTCGACTTCTTTAACATCTTCATTCAATCTTCCGAAAGAATCAAGGAAAAATCGGTGTCTTTCAATGTTCATAAGACTCTGATGTTCATGCTGTCCGTGAATATCAACAAGCATTTTGCCAATTTCAGAAAGAGTCTGGAGACTTACATTCAAGTCATTCAAATATGCTCTGTTTTTCCCTGAAGACAATATAGTCCGTCGGATTATTATACCTTCGGAAAAATCTATTCCTATATCAGGAAGATTCTTTACATCCGGATAATCAAAGCAAGCTTCAACAAATGCTTCTTTTTCGCCTGCTCTAATTAAGTCAGGCTGTGCCCTGCTGCCAAGAATAAGATTCAGGGAATCAATCAATATTGATTTCCCGGCACCTGTTTCACCTGTCAGGACATTAAGTCCTTGATCAAAACTGACTTTGATATCATCAATTATGGCAAGATTTTTTATGCGGAGTTCCTTCAGCATTCATATAGTATGTCTTACTACAAAATCCTTTTCTTCACCTGTATATTGTTGCCAGTTAACCTCGATATTAGTAACTCTCGATGCCGGGGGACCTATATAACATTGCTTTATTGCTCTTTCAATAATTTTTCTATCACCCTCAAAAACAGCTTCGACTCTACCATCCCTGAGATTTCTAACCCAGCCTTTCAGTCCTAAAGATTCAGCAAGCTCCTGAGTAAAACCTCGGAAAAAAACTCCCTGCACCCTGCCATCAATATATAAATGCGCTCTCGCTTTCTCCATAATCTAAAATTATAGCATATTATTATAAAACAGGGTTGAGCCGAATAATGTAATGTTTGTTCAAAAATTACTTAACCAAAAAAGTAATTAGAAACTAATGCAGACGTTACGAAAAAATTTATGGTTCTTCTCCAATTTAGTTGCTAAAAAGGATTCAAGGATTCAGGGGTTCAAGTACTTATTTCCCTTTTGTTAATTTGTAGATATCTAAACATAGTTGATAAGTCCTTTGCTAAACTTTTAAGTCTTTGTAATTCTTAAGCATTTCCCTCGAATCCTCATGATCTTACCAGTTTTTCTGGAGATGATCCATAAAATTTTTAAAGCAATGTCTGCATTATTCGGGTTATCGGGCAAGTGGATTTTTCCCTTACGCTCTCTGCTTTTCGTTCTTCAAAAAGTTTTACATTTGGATTTCGTATTAGTGTTTAAATGCACGTTGCCCTGTGAAAACCATTGTAACTTTTGGATTTGCTTCATTGCATGCAATAATCGACTCAAAATCTCTCTCTGAACCTCCTGGATTTACAATGCCTGTAATTCCTTCTTTTATTCCTACATCAACACCATCTCTAAAAGGAAAGAAAGCATCGGATACCATAATTGAACCGATAAGACCTCCTTTATTTTTTCTTGTCTCTTCATCTATTTCAAGCAGGTCTTCTTTTTTCCTTTTGCCATTTTTCACATCAAGTTCGAAACTTTTATAAGGAATACCATATTTTTTAAAACACAGGGCATCGGCATATTTTGTGTATGCTTTGAAAATAGCAATCTCCGCCACTCCAACTCTATCCTGCTCGCCAGTTCCTATACCAACTGTTACCCCGTCTTTAACATAAATTACAGAATTTGAAGTAATCCCCTGTTCAACATTCCAGCCAAAAAGCATATCTTCATATTCTTTATCAGTCGGCTGTCTTTCTATTGCATATTCCTGTCCTTTATAAACTGTTCTTGCAGGCAGGAAATCTTCTTTTTTTCTTATTTTATTTACTGGAGACTGCTGCACGATGATGCCACCATCTATTAATGATTTGAAATCAACGAATCTAAGATCTTTATATTTTTCAAGTTCAGTCATTCTGCTAACTCTTATTATCCTTAAATTCTTTCTTTTTGTTAGAATGGGGATTACTCCTTCTTCAAAATCAGGTGCTGCAACAACCTCAAGATAATTATTACTTACCATTTCAGCAGTCTCTTTATCCATAGAACGATTTATTACAAGACACCCGCCAAAAGCAGCTATACGGTCAGCCATATTTGCTCTGTCATATGCATCAGCAATATTCTTTCCATATGCAGCACCACATGGATTATTATGTTTTAAAATTACTGCAGCAGGTTTATCCATTAAGAACTTAATTATATTAAGCCCATTATCAAGGTCTGTCAGATTGGTCTTCCCTGGATGTTTTCCGGCTTGAATCATATCCTCCTCATTAATACTGCTTACAAGACCATTGCCCGGGGATATAAATTGACAATTTCCAAGAAGGAGATTTCCATTAATCAGTTCATACAGGGCAGCTTCCTGTTCAGGGTTTTCACCATATCTCAGCCCTTTTTCTATAAGTTCGCCTGTTTTTTCATCAGGTATTTTCCATGTTCTTTTCTTATAAATAAGTGTCTGATTCCCGAAACTGATCTTCATCTCATCAGGGAAATGGTCAGCCATTATAGTTCTTAATGTTTTTTTAATATCTGACATAAACCCCTCCTAATCTGACAAATTAAACTATTTCTTTTTTAATTTAAATGTTTCCTCAATTAGCAGAATATATTTTATATACTTGAACCCAAATTTCATCAGAGCAATTTCGTCGTTTTTGATTTTTTCGAGTTCATCATCAGGAATGTCAAAAACTTCGAGAAATTTACTTTCAAAAATAAATTTTTTGAAAGTATCAAGGTCATAACTTGCAAGATAGATTTGTGACTGCTGTCCTGGTTCAAGTGGTTTGCCGGTAGGGTCTTTTCTTAACTGTATTTCTTTCCATTCTTTATTTAATTCATCACAAACATCAACTCCCTGATCTTTTCTCCATGATTCTACTGTCCATTCTGTATCTTCCTGATAACCAAGACAGTATGATTCTTTTATAAAAAAATAAAATTCTTCATTGACTATTCCGTTTTCTGTTGATTTTCTCCATGTACCCTGACCAATAGGATAATATCGGCAGTTTGCAGGTCTATCAGAATAGATCGTACAGCCCTCGGGAGTAACAAAAGGACAGCTTTTATTTTCATCCTTAAGCATTTTGATTAATGCAATAGGATGTGATGTTCTCGGGTCAATATCCATGTGTGTATATTTGTCAAGAAATTCAGATGAAGTCATTCCGAGTCTGTTTTTCATTCTGATAATATCATAGGGCGTAAGCATTATGTTTATATTGCTACAACATTTTGTAAAGCATTTAACACCCGGATGACACCTGAATTTAAATCTTGACTTTAAAGTCAACTGTGCTGGTTCAACATCTTTCATACTTGGTAAAGGCATCTTTTTTCCCTCTCTTTTACTGTTTTAATTTACATTTTAATAACATAATATCATTACTGTCATTGTTTAAAAATCTATTTTTAATACTTTAACCCAGAAATGCATTCAGCATATTGTTATTCATATCTAAAATATAATCATCGTATTAAATAAATTTTTAAGCAATGTCAGTATTAACTGAATAAAAAAGGCCGACAGTCTGATACCGCCGGCCTTTTTTGCAAGAAAATATTACAGTAACGGTACTATTAAAAGTGCCACAATATTGATAACCTTGATCATCGGGTTGATTGCCGGACCTGCTGTATCTTTGTATGGGTCGCCAACTGTGTCACCAGTAACAGAGGCTTTATGACCATCGCTACCTTTTTTATGCAATACACCTTTATCATCAACAACGCCATCTTCAAAGGATTTCTTTGCATTATCCCATGCACCACCACCGCTTGTCATGGCAATTGCCTGGAAAAGACCCGTAAGGATACTTCCAATAAGAACACCACCGAGTGCTTTTGGTCCGAGCAAGAAACCAACAAGAATTGGAGCAGCAACAGGAAGTAATGCTGGGATCATCATTTCTTTAATTGCAGATTTAGTAACGATGTCAACACATTTTCCATATTCAGGTTTTCCTGTTCCTTCCATAATGCCTTTTATTTCACGGAACTGTCTGCGGACTTCGACAACAACACCGCCTGCTGCCTTACCAACAGCAAGCATAAGTCTTGCGCCAAAGTAATAGGGTATCAAACCACCTATGAAAAGTCCTGCTATTACATATGGGTCTGAAAGATCAAATTGAACACCACCCATCTTTTTCATAAGTTCTCTTGAATATTCAGCAAAAAGAACAAGTGCTGCAAGCCCTGCTGAGCCAATTGCGTATCCTTTTGTAACAGCTTTGGTTGTATTTCCAACTGCATCAAGAGGGTCAGTGACACCACGTACATTTTCTGGAAGTTCAGCCATTTCAGCTATACCACCAGCATTGTCTGTAATTGGTCCATATGAGTCAATCGCAACAACAATACCTGTCATTGAAAGCATTGAAACAGCAGCAAGTGCGATTGTAAATAATCCACCACCTACATTTCCAGAAAATCCACCACCAAGTGCATAAGAGAACATAATTGCAGCAACAATAACAATTGCTGGTAATGCAGTTGCTTCCATACTAACTGCCAACCCTGCAATGACATTTGTTCCATGACCTGTTAAGCTTGCTTTTGAAATTGTTTTAACTGGCCTGAAATCTTTTGATGTATAGTATTCTGTAATCCAGACTATCAAACCTGTAAGAACAAGTCCTATAACTGCTGCAAGGAATATACTCATTGCACTGAATCCACCTGTATCAGGACCAAGCTGTCCCATAAACCATACTGTTACACCGTAGAAAGCTATTGCAGCAAGGATACCTGACACTGCAAGTGCTTTATAAAGAGCACCCATAATATACTGGCTTGCTCCGAGTCTTACAAAGAAAGTTCCAATTACTGAAGCAACAATTGAAACACCACCAAGAAGAATAGGAAATTCAACCCATGGACTTTCAGCTCCAAAAATTGATTTTGCAAGAAGCATTGCTGCAACCAGAGTAACTGTATATGTTTCATAAAGGTCAGCAGCCATTCCAGCGCAGTCACCAACATTGTCACCAACATTGTCTGCAATAACCGCAGGGTTTCTCGGGTCATCTTCAGGAATTCCTGCTTCAACTTTACCAACAAGGTCTGCTCCAACATCAGCAGCTTTTGTATAAATACCACCTGCAATACGTGCAAAAACACTCATTAATGAGCAGCCAAAGCCTAAACCAACTAATGCGTGGAAGGCACCTTCTCCAACTGCTGATTTTGCGATTGCATAATATCCTGCAAGACCAATGATTCCAAGTCCAACAACCATAAGACCAGTAACAGAACCACCCTTAAAAGATAGGGTAAGTGCCTGTTGTAAGCCTTTTGATGCTGCTTGTGTTGTTCTGACGTTTGCACGTACAGTAACCCACATTCCAACAAAACCTGCAAATGCAGAACCACATGTTCCAATGAGGAATCCTATTGCGGTCCATATCCCAAGGGCTGGAACAGCAGCAATAATAATAAATAGCACAACAGCAACAATTGCTACTGTTTTATACTCACGTGCAAGAAATGCATAGGCACCTTCTTTAACAGCATTCGATATCTGTTGCATTCTGTCAGTGCCAGCATCCTGCTTCGAAACCCATGCTGCGGTCATCAGGGCATATAAAACACCTAAAATACCGCAGGCTAAACCAAACAAAATAATAGTACTCATTTACTATCCCTCCTTATTAGACTTTATAGTTGAGTGAAAAGTGAATACTACTTCAGTTTTTTACCTTTCACCTCCCTCCTTTTTAGTTATCTTTATAAAATACACTTTATTTTACCCCTGCATCTCTTGCTGTAGCCTTTGCAAAGACCATGGCAGTTGCCCTGTATAACATATGCGCCATTTTCGAAAACGGTGCATAAGCAAACAGGAAAAAGACCACCACAAGATGGGCAAAATATACAAGATATGAAAGAATAGCAATATTGGCAAGTCTGAACAATTCAGAAAGAATACCTGTAGCCATTACAGCAAAAACAATGTATATAAATAGCCAGTCATAATATCCGCCTTTTCCTGCTTTTGCTTCATTCTTTTTCCTGTTGTTTATTACCATGACTATGCCTACTAAAAGAGCGAGCGCACTAATATTCGCAAGCCATTTAAGAGGATCTGTTAATGGATAGGGTGACGGTCCAAGAAGAAAAGAAGGAGGCGTTTTACCCATTGCGTGTAAAATTTCATATCCATACAAATAAAGAACCGCCCATGCTGTTGTAATCGCAAGTCCTATAAAACTGAAGAAAACGAGCATATGGGCAAGTTTTCTATCAATTGTCACATTGCATTTTTCAAAACGTTTATGAGTAAGTATTTCACCAATGGTTTCACTGATTGCAGGCCAGATACTTCCTTGTGGTTTCAGCCCAGTATATTGAATCATGGCTTTCCAGTATTTTCTTATTCCTATAAAGAGTGAAACAACAGCAAAGAAAAATACTGGCACAAAAACACCATCAATAAAATATGATGGTAATAAAGCTGAATAAGCAATTTTACCAGCCTGATTTCTTATAGATTCAAGATTCAGGTGACCAAGAGCAGCAAGGATTATAAGGAAGATTACAGCAGGTACTGCAAGCAGAGGCACCAATCCTCCAGGACTACCAACTAATTTTCCAAGAGCCCTGGGAACCGAATAGTTTTCAATAGACATTTTTCTGACAACATTAAGAACTTCACCGGGCTTAGCTCCTCTCGGGCAATAGGCAGTACAATCGCTGCACTGATGGCATAACCAGATGTCAGGATTCGCAATCAGCTTATCCTTAAGACCCCATTGAGCATTGATCATCTCTTTTCTTGGAAATGGTTTATCCGCTGGTGTGAGATTACATACCACAGAGCATGTTGCACATTGATAGCATTTCTTTAGAGATTCTCCTCCGCCTTGTATTATAGCATTAACAAATTCTAAGTCAGGAGATACAATTACTGAGTCATCCTTTTTAGGAACCGGAGTTTCAGTAACTGATTCCTCGACTTTTGCTTCAGATACCTGTGTTTTTTCTTGTTCCATATATATCCTCCCTACATTTATATAGGTCTCTGTATATTGTATTAAAATTCTTTAAAAGGATTATGTCCTATTTCTTTAACCTTTTCAGCAAATTCATTTATCATATCAGGAAGTTTGTGGTATTCATCTATTGCAACCTGAATCATCTTAACACGGTCAGCTTCAAGCTGGAGTTTATTTAAAGTTTCACCAACTTTACTGAAACGTGTATTTGCAAGTTCACTGCCTTTTACAAAATGGCATTGATAATTTTCACCAAACTTACAACCAAGAAGTAAGAATCCATCTATACCTTTTGAAAATGCGTCAGCGATCCAGACAAGATGCATACCACCAAGACATCTCAGAGGGATAAAACGGACACTCGGGTCAATCTGTTTTCTCTGCATTGCAAGAGTATCAAGTGCCGGATAAGCATCATTTTCGCAGACAAGACATACTATCTTGAATTCCTCTTCTTCTATTCCAATTGATTTTATTGCAGAACCGATTATATCAATGCTGTAATCTTTGAATGATACAATTCTTTCAGGGCACGCACCCATACATGTTCCACAACGCCTGCATCTATTTACTTTATAAAATGGAATTCCCTTTTCATCTTCATCAATAGCTCCAAAAGGACATTCTTCAGTGCATCTCTTACATGCTGTACATCTGATTAGCTGAGGGTCAGGGAAAGTTAAATCCCATGCCCTTGGATGCACTGCAACACCTTTTGAAACATGATCAATACATTGTATTGCTTTAAAAGCAGCACCTGCTGCATCTTCCTGCGCATCGGTCATATTCATTGGCTGTCTAACAGGACCTGCTGCATACACTCCGGTTCTTCTTGTTTCATACTGGAAGCAGATAAAGTTTGAATCCGCAAAACCAAGAGCACCTGGTAAGGAAGGTATCTCGGGACCCTGTCTATAACTTAAATTGAGAATAAATTCAGGTTTTGGAGTTGAATCAAGATATGCTTTCTTTGCTTCATCCCCTTTTGTTACAGCTTCTGCAAGTCCATCAAGATATTCCTGCGGTGCACGTGTTGTAGGAACCATTCCTGTTGCAAGAACAACAAGGTCAGCTTCGACCTTTACTTTTTCTCCAAGCAGGGAGTTTTCCATCATGACATATAGATTTCCATTGCCTGCATCAGTAACTCCTGTTACTTCACCTTTTGTTAGCATTACACCCGGATCATTTTGAGCTTCTTTATAAAATGCTTCGAGCCTTCCAGGTGTTCTCATATCTTTGTATAAAATCATTGCAATTGCATCTGATTTCTGTCTGACATATCTTGCCTGCTTTAAGGATGTTGCGCAACACATAGATGAACAGTATGGAAGGTGATTCGGGTCTCTACTTCCTGCACATTGAATAAAAGCAACTTTCTTTGCTTCTTTTCCATCGGATGGCCTTGTAATGGCCCCTGTTTTTGCAATCTGTTCAAATTCAATATTGGTTACAACATCTTTATATTTGCCATAGCCAAGATGGTCTAATTTTGTTGCATCATAAGGTATCCAGCCTGTAGCAAGAACAATTGCACCTATTTTTTCTGTTACAGGACCATCAGCAGAGGCTATAGTAACATCAAATAAACCTGGCTGTCCTTCTGTTTTTTCAATTTTTGCTGATTTATAGACCTTTATATTTGGATGGCTTTCAACTTCTTTTATAATTTTATCTATTTCAGTATCAACAATTACAGGTTCTTTGTAATCTCTCGTTGGAATTTTTTTATAAAGTTTATTGGCAAATCCACCAAGTTGTGCCTCTTTTTCAACTAATACAACTTTATATCCTGCCTTAGCTGATTCAAGAGCTGCTGTCATTCCTGAAATTCCGCCACCTACTACAAGTATGTTATTGCTGAGATTTTCGAGAATATTGGGAGCAGGCAATTCTGATTTCTGTGCTTTAATAGCACCTATTGAAAGATAATCTTCTGCAACAGCCTGAGTTTCATCAGTTTTTGGAGGTTGGGTCCATGCAACGAACTCACGTATATTTACTCTTTCAACAAGACATCCTGGGAAATCGAATTCATCATACTTTACTCGTGGAGAACATGCTGCAATTATTAATGTATTGACTCCCTTTTTAATATCTCCTTTGATCATCTGCAATCCTTCGGGACTGCAAAGAATATCATGAGTTTTTATATCTTCTTCCTTTATTGTTGCTGATTTGGCTGATTTTGCGAGTTTCTCTATATCAATGGAATCACCGATCCCACACCCTTTACATATATACACACCGTATTTTTTTTCCATAACCCTACCTCCTATTCACGCTCTGGATGCATTTAATTACAGCACCTGTTGCATCCTGTACTGATCTTGCGACATCAGCAGGGCTTCTCAATGTCCCCACTGCGTATATTCCTTTTTTAAGAGCTGCATCATCAACAAGTCCATCAGGTGTATATGAAAGGCTTGTGCCAACATTCGAGCCTTTTGTAGCTAAGTCCATTCCGGTTGCAAGCACAACCATATCAAACTTAGCTTTAATCTTTCCTCCGCCAAGAGTATCTTCAACATCAACTATCACATCGTTAGTTCCGGCTTCTTCAGTTATACCTGCAACTTTGCCTTTTGTAAAAATTACTTTTGGGTCATCCTTAATTTTCCAGTAGAATCTATTTTCATATAATCCGGGAGTTCTTATATCTATATAAAATATTTGAATCGTTGCTTCAGGATATTGTTCTCTTATATACATCGCATGTTTTAATGTTGCAAGACAACATATGTATGAACAGTAAGGCAGATGATTTTCATCCCTTGAGCCAGCGCATTGAACAAATGCTATATTTTTGATCTCCTTACCATCTGATGGTCTGACTATCTTACCTCCGGTCGGTCCATCTTCAGATGCAAGTCTTTCCATCATCATATTTGTTATAACATTCTTAATTTTTCCTGCGCCTAATATGTCAAGTTTACTAATGTCATATGGATTCCAGCCTGTTGCGAGCACTATTGCTCCGACTTTAAGATTGACTGTCTCAGTTTTCATATTAAGATCTATCGCATTATATTTACAGGCTTCAAGACATGGTTTTGCACAATCCTTGGGGCAGGCAGCCGCATCAATTACATATTGAAATGGAAATGCCTGAGCATGCGGTAGATATGCTGCTTTTGTTTTATCCATCCCAAAATTAAAATCATTGCTCCTGTAGGATGGACATGCCTGAGCGCAAGCATCGCAGCCAACGCATCTGTCATTAACGTATCTTGGATTAAGTTTCACAGTTACATCAAAATTTCCTTCTTCACCCTTAATTTCCGTTACTTCTGCAAGGGTATAGATTGTTACACGCGGACTATTTTTTATTCTTTTAAATTGAATTTCCAATCCGCAGTTAGGTGGACAAAGCTTCCAGAAATATTTATTTATCTGGGCTACCCTGCCACCAAGATATGGGTTTTTTTCCACGATATAAGCGTCCAGCCCGGCTTCTGCAGCTTCAATAGCAGCAGTGAGTCCGCTCATACCGCCTCCTACTACGAGAACTTTTTTATTTTCCGCCATAATAACCCTCCTTCATAGGCAGTAAGTCACAAAGAGCGGGTTATACAATTAATATAACCTTCTCTTTTCAACTTACTTTCATTAAACGGCTGCTATTATAGCATAAACAGGAATAAAAAATAAAAGTGCCCTCCAAGAAAAAATAAATGAAGCCTTTGAGAAACAACTTTTTAACAGGCATTTTATACACAGGTAATATTTTATATTATTTTGAAGCTCTATTTTGAATTAAAAATGAAGGGGAGGGTTTTGCCCTCCCCTTCTTCAATTTTCAATTATGGGAACATCTGTACATATGGTACTTTCTTGAATTCCCATGTATTTGTTTCAGCATTGTATTTGGAATTTGTAAAGCATTTCCAGTTTGCATCATCAATCTTGTTGAAATCACCTCTGTAGTAGTAGCCAGGATACCTTGACTCCTCTCTAAAGAGAATATGTCTTGCATGGGCTTCAACAGAGAGAATTCTGTGATAGTTCTCAAAACATCTGAGAAGCTCATGAAGATCTTTTGCTGCCATATGATTGCAATCCTCTTTAAGAAGTTCAAGTTTTTTGAGTCCTTCTTCGAGCATAGTCTTTGATGTCATATACCATGTTGCAACACCGCCAAAGTACTCATCAGCAATTTTCATAAGTCTTAACTGGATCGCTTTGGGTCCTATATAATGAGGATTTATTTCAGGCGCAGTTGTATAGGTTTTATATTTTTCGTATATCTCAAATGGCAGATAGAGTTCTGCTGCTATTTCATCAAGAGTCATCTTTGGATCCGGTTTATAATCTGGATGATCAAGAATGTACGCTATTGCAGCTTTTGCAGCGAGTCTTCCTTCTGCATGTGAGCCGGATGAGAATTTATGTCCAGATGCACCAACAACGTCACCAGCCATGAAGAGTCCGGGAACAGTTGACATTCTGTTGTATCCCCATGTATAGTGTTCGGGTGTTCCAGGTATGTCACCAGGTCCGCTTACCCAGAAGCCTGCACAGCCAGCATGTGAACCGAGAAGATACGGCTCTGTAGGCATAATCTCTGAAGGAACTTTTTCTGGTTCAACGTTATTGGCTGCCCAGAGAGATGCCTGTCCGATAGCCATATCAAGGAAGTCTTCCCATGCTTCTGCCTCGAGGTGTTTCAGTTTTTTTGCACCGGCTTTCTCACCAAGTTGCTCAATAATTCTCTTTGAGAATTCTGCCATTGCAGTATGGGTATTCATAAGAATTGGTCCCTTACCATCTTTCATGGCTCTCATCATGAGATGGTTTCTGATTGCTGTGCCAAGACCTTTTGCATAATCCCCATATCTTGCGACTGCATCATCAAAATATTCTTTATTTGCACAATAATCTTCTCCATAGCTATCGGTTGCTTTTGCTTTGAAGAAGAGGAACCATGCACCAACAGGACCATAACCATCTTTAAATCTTGCTGGTACGAATCTGTTTTCCATAAGGGTCATTTCAGCGCCTGCCTGCATTCCGAATGCATAGCCTGAGCCTGCACAGAAAACAGGATACCATGTTCTTCCCATACCTTCACCAACAGATCTCGGTCTGAAGCAGTTAACAGCACCTGCTGTTGCGCAGACCATTGCCTTTGCTTTGAAGGAATAGATCTTGTTCTCTCTTGTGCTGAATCCAACGGCTGCTGCAACATTCTTACCGTTTTTATCCATTACAGCTTTAACAATAAATACTCTCTCAAAATGGTTCTGAGCCATTCCTGTTGCTGCTCTATTTGACTCAAGAGCTTTCTTGGCAGCTTCAGCAACTACGACTTTATAGGATTCACCATTGATCATGATCTGCCATTTACCTGAACGGCAAGGTGTACCGCCGTCTTTTAACATTTTATGGCCCTTTTCTTTTGCTTCATGACCGTCTATTGAGAATCCATCTTCACCTTTTTTCCAGATCGGGAGTCCCCATTCTTCAAAATGATGAACTGAATCATCAACATGTCTGCCGAGGTCATAGACAAGGTCTTCTCTGATTATGCCCATAAGGTCGTTTCTTACATATTTAACATAATCAGCAACTTTGTTTTCACCTATGTATGTATTAATAGCAGAAAGACCCATTGCAACCGCGCCACTTCTGTCTGTTGCTGCTTTGTCAACCAATACAACTTTAAGACCTTTTGCATTAGCCCAGCGGCATGCCTCAAATGCTGCACCGCATCCTGCCATACCACCGCCCATTATCAAAAGATCACATTCAACCTCTGTAACTTCCGGTCTTTTACAATATGAAAACGTGCAAGTTTCTTTTTCCATTTATATTCACCTCCTTAATTATTCAGTTCTTGCAGGGCCAGTGAAAAAGCCCGGCTCTTTTATTTTTGAGAAATCAGGCTCTGGTTTTCCAGCATATGGATCAACTGTACCTTCAACAGTAGTTCTTATCGGGAATTTGAATCTTTTTGTAAGTCCGTTTCTGAATTTGATTGTCCACATAATAGAATCAGAACTTCTCATAGGAATTGTCTGTGAGCCCAATGGAACAAAATCTGAATAACCTCTTACTTCAATAGCCTGCTGAGGGCAGATCTTTACGCAGTTAAAGCATTCCCAGCACTGCTCTGGCTCCTGGTTGTAAGCCTTCATTTTTTCTCTGTCAAGAATCATAAGATCATGAGGACAGATATACTGACATGCAGTCTTGTCCCCGGCTTTGCAGCCGTCACATTTTTCAGTAATTACAAAACTTGGCATTTAACTACACCTCCTTTTAGAGTTTAATTTGAAAGTGAAAATAAAGCGACAACTTCTAAATAAGTGAGTCTCTTCTTCCACCTCCTTTCCTTGTAAGCTTGATGTGCGGGTAGCAATAATTCAAGTTATGCTACCCGACATACTTTTTGTAATCATAAAACATCAAATAAAATTTAAGGTAAAGTTATTTCTTTTCACCTTCAGCATATTTGTGTAATTTAATCTCAACTTTCTCAGTAAGACCCTGATAGTATTCTTTAAGAATCTCTGCTACCTCAGGACGGCTGAACTTAGAGGACACTTCTTCTCCTTCAGAAAGCATTTTCCTGAGTTTTGTACCACTGAGAAGAACTCTATCTTCTTTACCATGAGGGCATGTTCTCATTGATGCCATACCATCACATTTATTGCAATAGAATGTCCAGTCAATTTTTAATGGTTTTGTCTCGAGAGAACCTTCAGGAATCTCATCAAATATTTTCTGAGCATCGAAAGGACCATAATATTCTCCAACACCTGCATGGTCACGTCCAATAATCATGTAATAGCAACCATAGTTCTGTCTGAAGGTTGCGTGTAAAAGTGCTTCTCTCGGTCCGGCGTATCTCATGTCGAGAGGATAACCAGCCTGAATGCATGTATTTTTAACAAAGTATAATTCAACAAGCTTGTCAATTGCCTTGACTCTGACCTCAGCAGGTATATCACCTGGTTTTAACTTACCAAGCAATTGATGAATAAGAACACCATCACAAATTTCAATAGCAATTTTTGCGAGGAATTCATGTGAACGATGCATAGGGTTTCTGAGCTGTAATGCTGCAACTGTATTCCAGCCTTTTTCTTCGAACATTTTTCTTGTTTCAGCAGGTGTAAGGAATAATCCAGGATATTGTGTGGGGAAACCACCCTGACTTAAAACTTTTACTGGGCCTGCAAGATTTACTTCTGCCTGTTCCATGACCATTTTAACGCCCGGGTGCTCGATATCTGTAGTTCTGTAGATATTTTTGCATTCAAAATTCTTGTCAATGGTGTATTTTTCAGTTACTTTCATGGTAGCCATAAACTTACCATATTCATCTGACCAGAGTGCAATTTCATCACCGACTTTAATTCCATCGGCATCTGATTTTGATGCTGACAAAGTTATAGGAATTGGCCAGAAAGTACCATCTGCCATCTTAAAATCAGCGCATACGCCTTTCCAGTCAGCCTCTGTCATGAAACCTGTAAGTGGTGTAAAACCACCGATTCCCATCATAATAAGGTCACCAGCTTCACGGGAGGTTATGCTGATTTTTTTCAGTTTTTCAGCTTTTTTCTTCTCCTCTTCCAGTTCTGCCCCCGCAAGAAGAAGGGGTTTGAGTTTTTTCTCTTTTCCATGTGGATTTGGTAATGCCATAATGCTTCCTCCTTAAAAATATATTTTCAAGACCAAGCTTGAATTTCTTAAAAATTAATTAAGACCTAAAAGTTCACAGACTTTCTTAAATATATCATCAATATTTCCAGTACCCTGAACAGTCTTTAAGATACCTTTTTTGCCATAATAATCAATTAAAGGTGCTGTCTGAGCATTATAAACATCCAGTCTCTTTTTAATTGTTTCCTCTTTGTCATCATCTCTCTGGAAAAGCTCTCCGTTACATTTATCGCAAACACCTTCTTTTGCAGGTGGTTTGAAATAAATATTATACATCTGTCCGCAGGATTTGCATGTTCTTCTTCCTGTAAGTCTTTTCATCAGGTCATCGAATGGAACATCTACGCTGAGAGCTGCTGTAAGTGACATATTCAAAGAGGCGAGCATTTTGTCGAGTGCTTCTGCCTGAGCAGTATTTCTCGGAAATCCGTCTAAAATATATCCTTTTTTGCAGTCATCCTGCTTAAGTCTCTCTTCAACCATTCCAAGAACAACACTATCAGGAACGAGTTCGCCCTTGTCCATATAAGATTTTGCTTCTTTTCCTAAGGCTGTGCCTGCTGCTACTGCTGCTCTTAACAGGTCACCTGTTGATATTTGAGGGATGCCATACTTCTCGATAAGTTTCTTAGCCTGCGTCCCTTTTCCAGCTCCTGGTGCACCAAGCAATACTAATCTCATGTTAATACCCCCGTATTAATTTATTCAGAAATTTACTAAAAATTACAAACAAACAGCCTCTGTATTACATAGCTAAAAAATACAACCAGCTAAAAATCAAAATAAATTTGCTTAGTACTAAAAAATAAATTACGAGGCAGATTAAAAATTTAAACAAAAATGAGACATATAACTATATTATTAGTAAGCTTTTAAGTCAAATTCATATTTCTGATAAATCAATAAAAATTACTTATCACTACACTTTTAATCTTTAATTCACTTAATAATTCTGGATTTAAGAAATTCTCTTAATTTGAAAAGAGCCCTACCCCTATGACTTATAGCATCTTTTTCCTGATCAGACATCTCAGCAAAAGTTTTATGTTCTCCTTCAGGGACAAAAACAGGGTCATAGCCAAAACCATTAGAGCCTCTCGGTTCCCTGATAATGCTTCCTTCAACGGTTCCTTCAAAAAAATATGTTTTAAAATCAGGTGTTGTCAGAGCAATACAGCATACAAAACGAGCTTTTCTATCTTTATCATCGATATCTTTCATCAAATCAAGAAGCTTTTTGAAATTTTCACTGTCCTCTGCGCCTTCTCCTGCAAATCTTGCAGAAAAAACACCCGGCTTTCCACCTAATGCATAAACCTCAAGTCCTGAATCATCAGACAAAGAAGTTTTACCTGTATATTTAGCTACAGCTAATGATTTTTTAGAAGCATTTTCCCTGAATGACAAACCATCCTCAACAACTTCAGGGATTTCGGGAAAATCTTCAGAAGTTAAAATCATAATATCCATATCAGATGTTATTCTTATGATTTCTTCAATTTTTTTCTTATTTTTTGTTGCAAGTACAAGTTCCATATTTAAATTCCAATTTAAAATAATTTGAAAACATTAATCAAACAATTGTTAGTTTTGTATATGAGCTGATTTATAACATATTTAGTTAAGGCTCAACAAGTAATATTTTTTATTTCTTGCCAGAAAAACAAAAATGTGTTAAAAAAGCATATGAAAGATGCGTTTAACGGTTACAGTATAAATAAATTAAAGGAATTGATCTCCGAGCATATTGGAGCAGATCGGGTTCCAAAAAACTTAAATGTTTATATTGATACATCGGATTTCTACAGGGTAGATTACGATGATGTTGTTATACTTGGAGGCAAGCCTTATTTAATCAGAAATAATGAAAGAGAAGGACGTTTTGGTATTGACGAACAGCAGAAGTTCTGGGTAAAACGAGCAAGAGACCTCATAGATGGAAGTGTAAAGATAATTAAATTTGTTTTTCATGAAAGATTCGAGGCTAAAGTCGGGGGTATAGTTTTTGAGTGTTTCAGGAGTCCTAAGAAAGAAGCAAGAATTCTCAATCTCACAAAGGACCATCCGAGATTCATGCATGGTTTTTCAGTAACCGATGTATCCAGTAACATTATAAGGATAGTAGATTTTATAAAAGGAAAAACCTTTGCTGATTTCATCCTTACTCTCGGCAAGAATCATGAAGATTATTATTATAATTATTTTCCATCAGTACTTGATGAATTTATCGAACTGACAATGGCAATAAAATTCCTTCATGAACATGGTGAAAAACACGGTGACATAAGGCGTGATCATATAATAAAAGAGTCCGGTACAGAAATTAGCAGATGGATTGATTTTGATTTCAATTATTTACATAAAGAGAATTTCTACGGTTATGACCTTTTCGGACTCGGCAATATTTTAGTATATCTTGTTGGTAAAGGCGATATTACAATACAAACACTGATACAAAACAATTCTCCTGTTGTTTCTAATTTAATTCCAGATGATATGAATATAATATTTAATAATAGGGTCGTAAATCTGAAAAAGGTTTATCCATATATCGATGATAGCCTTAATTATATCATGAAGCATTTTTCTCTTGGAGCAGAAGTTTTTTATGATAATACCGAGCAATTTTTGCACGATTTATTAGAAGCAAAGGCAAATCTTGCCAAAACTTAAATTAATAAAAGGTGGAAGACATGGATAAGAATTCGAATAAAAATAGAAATATTCTCGTAGCTGTTGATGGCTCAGAGAATTCAAAAAGAGCTGTTCTTTATGCTGGTGACATTATCAATGGCATGAAAGGATTTCACGTTACTATTGTTCATATTATTTCCATACCTCCTGATGATTATTTTGCTTCAGAAGACGAAAAGGCTTTCTGGATTGGCAGCAAATCACTCGAGGGCAATAAAATTCTGCAAGAACATTTATTTTTATTGTTGAATTCAGGAATTGAAAAAGAAGACGTTGAAACAAAGCTAATAGTTAAAGAATGTATTTCTGTTGCAGAATGTTTACTCGAAGAGCAGAAAAAACTCAATTTCGGTACTATTGTAATCGGTCGTCGCGGAATTTCGAAGAAAGAAGAATTTATTTTTGGAAGCACATCGAATAAGCTTCTGCATGAAGCAAAAGATTGCTCTGTGTGGGTTATAAACTAAGGTTAATTTTTTCTGGTATTCTTAGACAGCCAAAAACAGCTCTCTTGAAAAAACAGGGAAATGTCTGCTAACATTTTGAAATGTCAGAGGAAAACAAAAAGGCAGGATTGCTCGTCAGAACTGTCGCCAGAATCCTCGATTTTATTATAGTTGCAGCAATTATTGAGACTATACCCAAGGTTGGTTTTTTCGCTGGACTTGCATATCTTCTGATCGCTGATGGCCTTTTCGATGGTAGAAGTCTGGGCAAAAAGCTTATCGGGTTAAAAGTTGTTATGGTAGATACCAAAGAATCTTGCAGCTTCAGAGAGTCAATATTGAGGAATTCAACCTTTGGCATTGGCTTCTTATTTTACAAATTACCTCTGATAGGATTGATATTGATTTCTTTGGTTGCCTTACTTGAATTTGTTATTTTACTTGGAAGCAAAGATAATATGCGTCTTGGCGATGAGTTTGCTAAAACCATTGTATTAGATATTCCGCAGCAAAGACAGGAGGCGTAATGTTTTTTCATAATATTCTTGGAATGTTTTCAAATGATCTTGCAATAGATCTCGGGACTGCAAATACATTAGTCTATGTTAAGGGAAAAGGAATTGTTTGCAATGAACCTTCTGTTGTTGTAATTAGAAATGACGATAAAAAACCCATTGCAGTTGGAACTGAAGCAAAGCGAATGTTGGGCAAAACACCTGCAAACATTACAGCTATCAGACCCATGAAAGACGGTGTCATTGCTGATTTTGATGCAACAGGCGAAATGATGAAATACTTCATTACCAAGGTTCACAACAGAAGAAGTTTTGTATCACCAAGAGTAATTATAGGTGTTCCTTCTGGAATTACTCAGGTAGAACAACGTGCTGTAAAAGATGCAGCTCAGGTATCAGGAGCACGAGAAGTTTATCTTATAGGTGAACCAATGGCCGCTGCAATCGGTGTAGGACTTCCTGTAGGAGAACCATCCGGCAACATGATAGTTGATATAGGCGGAGGCACCACAGATGTTGCAGTTATTTCACTTGATGGAGTTGTATATAGTAGAGCTGTAAGGGTTGGCGGTGATAAAATGGACGAAGCAATAATGGCTTTTATAAAAAGAAGATATAATTTAATGATTGGAGACATGACAGCAGAGCAAATTAAAATAAACATTGGTTCTGCATATGCTACCGAAGGAAGCGATAAAAGAACTATGGAAATAAAAGGCCGTGACCTTATTTCCGGTATTCCGAAAACACTCACAATAAATGAAGATGAAATCAGAGAAGCCCTTGCAGAACCTGTAAATATCATACTCGAGACAATAAAGGTTATTCTTGAGAACACACCTCCTGAACTTGCTTCAGATATAGTTGACAAAGGTATAATTCTTGCCGGTGGTGGCGCACTCCTCAGAGGACTTGATCTTCTCATTAGAGAAGAAACCGGCCTTCCTGTTTTTGTTGCAGAAGACCCTCTTACTGCTGTTGTGCGAGGGGTTGGTAAAATGCTGGATGAAATAGACCTGCTGAAACGAGTCGCGATAAATGTCTGATGTTTAAAAAGCAAATCCTGGTTTTAGTCTTTATAATAATTACTCTGGGTTTAATGACTTTTCAGAGCAACAGGCAACGAATTCTTCCGTTTTCTTTTTTAAATTCCCCGTTAAACAGTATTCATTATGCGCTAACTTCTGTAATTGATTATATTTCCACTCCCTTCAAACGCATGATGATAAGAGAAGAAGAAATTTTAAGATTAAAAGCCGAACGGGATAATCTTTTAAAGGAATTGCAGTCCTGTAGAGAAATCTTTATTGAGAATAAAAAATTAAAAGAAATTCTCGCAATTAAAGACCGGGGATATAAATATGTTGCCACTGCAAGAATAATTGGAAGAAGCACGGATCAGTGGTCAAACATATTGATTCTTGATAAGGGTAAGAACAATGGCATCACAAAAGATATGGTTGTAATTACCGAGAAAGGGTTGACCGGGAAAATTACAGGTGTTTCAGACTCTTATTCATATATGCTGTTAATAGGTGACATGAGTTTTTCAGTTGCTGCACGACTTCAGGAATCAAGAACTGAAGGAGTTATTTCAGGAACAGGTTTTAAGAAGTGTCAACTAAAATATGTCCCATATGAAGAAGAAGTTAAGAAAGATGATATTGTTATAACATCAGGACTTGATATGCTCTTCCCAGGAGGAATACCGATAGGTTATGTATCAAAGGTCAATAAAAAAGATATAGGGTTTTTTCAGGACATTGAAGTAATTCCTTTTGTTGATACCTCAAAAATCGAATTTGTTGCAATAATTAAGGGAGAATGAAATATTTTTTATGGGCTATTGCCCTTTTTATAACACTTATATTTCAAGGGTATTTTTCACTATTTAATATAGTACCCAACTTCACCATTGTCTTTGCCTATTATGCCGGGCTAAAGCATGGTGATTTAAAAGGGCTCGCAATCGGAGCTTTCATGGGAGCCATAGAAGATAGTCTCTCAAGCATGTTTCTTGGTCCCAATATGCTCAGTAAAGGTATCGCAGGCTTTACTGCTTCATATCTTTACACAAGATTTTTTATCTGGACACCCCTGATTGGTATGATCAGCATTGTTATATTTACATTCACAGATAGTCTTATGGTTTTTATGATGAAAAGCGTTTTTGACAAAATGCCAACAGATGCATTAACAGGGCTAACGATTATCTTAATTCGCTCTTTGATTAATGCTCCTTTCGGATATTTCTTAAAACCACGTGAAGCAATTTCATGATAACATCAAAGAAAAATGACTCTGAAAAAATCGGTTTTATTGGCTACGTTATTATAGCGATATTTATTCTTCTTGCTCTTAGATTATGGCAATTACAAATACTGCAGGGAAAAGAATATAGAAGACTTTCTGAAGCAAATCGTTTAAGAATAGTAAATATACCTGCACCAAGAGGTATTATCTTTGACAGGAATGGCATACCGTTAGTTAAAAATTCACCCTATTTTTTTGTCTCGGTGATACCGGATGAATTCGATGAAACAAAAACACATTTATTCTCAAAAGCACTAAATATTCCTGAAGAGGAAATAATCCAAAAAATAAAGAAATCAAAGAACAGTCCTTTTATTCCGGTTAAATTAAAATACGGAATAAATTTTAATGAGATTGCATACCTTGAAGCAAGAAAATCAGATCTTCCAGGCCTTATTATTGAAGTTGAGATAAGTAGAGACTATATATATAAAGATACAGGCTCTCATATTATTGGTTATCTCGGCAGACTGACTCCTTCACAGATAAAAAATCCTGCATATAAAGATATTCCTGCTGATATATTTATAGGGCAGTGGGGAGTTGAAAAAATGTTTGATAAAAAATTAAGGGGAATTCCCGGGAAAAGAATAATTGAAGTTAATGCACTTGGCAAAGAAATCAGATTGCTTCAGGAAACTTCACCTGTTAAAGGCGAAGACATCAATTTGAGCATTGATATAAATTTCCAGAAAGCATCAGAAAAAGCTTTCGGAGAAAAAGTTGGAGCATTAGTCGCATTAAAACCTGATACAGGAGAAATTCTGAGCCTCGTTAGCAATCCACGTTTCGATCCAAATCTTTTTACAAAAGGTATGACTTCAGAACAATGGCTTTCTATTTCAAATGATAAAAGAAATCCCCTGTTAAATAGAACAATTCAAAGTCAATATCCACCGGGTTCAATATTCAAAATAGTTACCGCGGTCGCAGGGCTTGAAGAAAAATTAATCTCACCTGATTTAAAAATAGATTGCAGGGGTGAGATAAAGTATGGCTCTCAAAAATTTGGTTGCTGGAAAAAAGGTGGTCATGGTAATGTCAGCCTTCACAGAGCAATAGTTGAATCATGCGACGTATATTTCTACGAAGTTGGCAAGCGTCTCGGTATTGATAAACTCGCAACTTATGCAAGAAGCTTTGGACTGGGTGAAAAAGCAGGGATTGAACTTGCCAGTGAAAAAGCTGGGGTTATTCCTGATACTCAATGGAAACTTAAAAATAAAAAACAATCATGGTATCTCGGCGATACATTTAACGCAGCCATAGGTCAGGGATATGTTGCTCTAACACCCTTACAGGCAGCAATAATGATCAATACTTTTGCAAATGGCGGAACTTTATATAAACCAACTCTAATAAAAGATATTCAACCAGTTGCAACTGGAAAAGTTAATATGCATCCAGATACTTTTAATATTGTAAAAAGTGGCCTTTTCGGTGTTGTGAATGAACCGAATGGTACAGGAATAAGCGCAAGATCTTACTACAAAATTGCTGGCAAAACAGGTACTGCACAGGTTATTGCAAATAGAAACAGACTTAAATATCTACCTGAAAAATATCAGGACCATGCATGGTTCGTTGCTTTTGCCCCGGTCGAAAAACCTGAGATTTCTCTTTCAGTACTCGTTGAACATGGTGGACACGGAGGAGGAGCAGCAGCACCAATCGCAAGAATAGCCATAGAAGAATATATGAGAATAATTCATCCTCCAGCTGCGATTAAAACTGAAGAAACTATATCTGAAGAAGATTCTCAAATAGCAGAATGACATGAAAAATGTATTACACATGTCAGCATTCTGGAGTTAATTTAAAACTTGTTTTGTAAGATTAATGTAACTTATAATTAAAAATGGGCATTTTAAAATGTATTGGCAATACACCGTTAACTGAAATTGATTTGAATCCGAATCCGAATGTCAGGCTTCTTGCTAAACTCGAAGGTAACAATCCCGGTGGTTCAGTAAAGGATAGAATCGCCCTTTACATGATCGAGACCGCAGAAAAAAAAGGCATTCTGACAAAAGATAAAATTATTCTTGAAGCTACATCGGGAAACACAGGCATCGGATTGGCGATGGTCGCCTCTGCAAAAAAATACAGGGTAAAATTAACCATGCCTGCCTGCGTCAGTGTTGAGAGAAGAAGAATTCTTGAGGCATTTGGAGCAGAGCTTATTCTTACACCGTCAAGTGAAGGAACAGATGGCGCAATCAGGCTTGCCCATAAAATACTCGAAGAAGAACCTGATAGATACTTTATGCCAAATCAGTTTGACAATGAAGCAAATTATATTGCTCATTATGAGACTACAGGAAAGGAAATCATTGAACAGACAAACGGCAAAATAACACACTTTGTTGCAGGCATGGGGACTACAGGCACTTTAATGGGCGTGAGCATGAGATTAAAAGAATTCAATAAAGATATAAAAATTATAGGGGTCGAGCCTGTAAAAAACCACAGAATTCAGGGGCTCAAGAATATGTCCGAGTCTATCAGACCAAAAATATTCGACCCATCTAAGCTTGATGAACATTATTTTGTAAATGATGATGAAGCATTTGATACAACAAGAATGCTTGCAATTAAAGAAGGTTTGTTTGTTGGCATGTCAAGTGGAGCAGCCATGCACATAGCTTTGAGAATATCCAGTGAATTAAAAAACGGAGTAATAGTTGTACTTCTTCCTGACAGAGGAGACAGGTATCTTTCTACCTCTCTTTTTACCTCTGTTTGTGCAAAATGTCCGCCGTAAATAATGTTTAATATTGATCGCCGCCTCTTAAAAAATTTTGATATAATCATACTCGCAATTGTATTAATCATCTCTCTAATCGGCATAATGACAATTTACAGCGCTACAAGACCGATAGGGGATGAAACACACCCGGTTTTTTATATTAAGCAGGGGACATGGCTTGCACTTGGAATTGCTGTTATGTTCCTATCTGTAACTTTTGACTACATATGGCTCGGCAGATTATCCTACGCAATGTATATTACAGGCATTATTCTCCTTATCATTGTCTTTATAGCTGGTAAAATCGGATTGGGTGCCCAGAGATGGCTCAGTATCGGACCTCTATCTTTTCAACCATCAGAATTCTTCAAACTTTTCTATATAATATTTTTAGCTTTTAAATTCAGCGCAATAAGGGGAAAATTAAATGCCGTATTACTTTTAAAACTGTTTTTTACTACCACTTTTTTCCCTTTTCTTCTCTTAATTGAACAGCCTGATCTTGGAACCGCGCTTATTATAATTGCTCTGTTTTTTTTAATAGCTATAGCAAAAGGAATTCAACGTAAGATAGCAATTCTATTGATAGTAATAAGCCTTATATCAATGCCTTTTCTTGGAAATATCTTCTGGGGAGGGTTAAAAGAATATCAAAAAAGCAGATTAGTAGCATTCATGTATCCTGAATCAACACATTCAACAATCGGTTATCAAATAAATCAATCAAAAATTACTGTTGGTTCTGGAGAGCTCTTTGGTAAAGGTTACCTTCATGGAACACAGGGTCCTTTCAGGTTTCTCCCTGAAAAACACACAGATTTTATTTTTGCGATATTTGCTGAAGAATGGGGATTTACTGGCACATTTTTTCTTCTGTTCCTCTACTTTGTTTTTATAATGCGAGGACTGGAAACTGCAATTAAAGCAAGAGAAGAATTCGGGAAACTGCTCTCTCTTGGAATCACATTTATGTTTCTAATTTACTTTACTATAAATGTCGGCATGACGCTCGGTCTGATGCCTGTTGTTGGTATTCCTCTGCCATTTATGAGTTACGGAGGCACCGCGCTTCTTTCCAATCTTATTGCAGTGGGAATATTAATAAATATCAAAAGCCGCAGATTTGAACTCTTCCATTAAAAGACTATTTTTTGTTATAATTTAACTTTAATTTTGTTATCTGGGTTAACCTATTTTTCCTGGTATTTTTTATATCGCACTCGATGTAACCCTACTATAATGGCGGCGTAGCTCAGTCGGTTAGAGCATGCGGCTCATATCCGCAGTGTCCGGGGTTCAAATCCCTGCGCCGCCACCATACCTATATTTTTCACATTTTCGTTACAGACAGGCCATTTATTTACTCGAAAATAATATATTTTCTTGCCTTCTCGAGTCTTCTACCTTTTAATCCTGCATCCTCAAGACTTTTGATTTTATTTTCTCTTCTTGCTTTTAATATTATCGAGGCTGTTTCTGGTCCGATTCCAGGAACCCTGAGCAAAGCGTTCCTGTCGTCCGAGTTTATTCTTACAGGAAAAAATTCAGGGTGGTTTTCGCACCAAAGTTCCTTGGGATCTTTATCAAGTTTTAAATTTCCATTTGTATCAAATATAATATCTTTTCTATTGAAGCCATATTTTCTAAGAAGGAAATCCACCTGATACAGGCGGTGTTCACGCAGGAATGGTTCCAGGTTATTTCTAAAAACTACCTTCTCTCCTGGAATATCTGAACTTCCAAGACCTTTCTGATAGGCTGAAAAATAAACCCTTTTAAAATTCAGATTACTATAAAGCTCGAACATTGAGTCAACTATCTCAGAATCAGTTTCTGAAGAGGCTCCAACTATGAATTGTGTTGTACATTTTATCCTTGAGTATTTCATTCCCTTTCCTGTAAAGCTACTAAGCAATTTCAATGGCCTGATAATGTCTTTCAGGTAATCTTTTTTTTGAGATAGCAAACTGTAATGTTTTTCATGAGGTGTCTCGATATTTAAAGAAACAGCTGTTGCAAGAGATAATGAATCTTCAATCGCTGCATCCGATGCCCCCGGGATGATTTTCAAATGAATATAACCCTTGAATTTGTATTTATATCTGAGAATTCTTGCAGCAGCATTTAATTTATCCATAGTATAATCTGCATCTTTTATTACAGCTGAACTGAGGAAAAGGCCAAAGACCCTGCCTCTTCTTTTATATTCCATAAACATACGAGCAACTTCCTCAGGTTGTAATGTACAACGCCTGATATTTGTGTCTGCTCTTAATGGACAGTATTTACAATCATTTACACAGGCATTTGAAAGAAGTGTTTTAAGAAGTACAGTGTATCCACCCTGTGGAAGGGCTACTGGATAAAGCCATCTGCCGTTATTTCCTCTTTTCCGGTGCTCATCATTTAAAGTCCCACAGGAGCAAGCAAGGTCATATCGGGAATCCTCAGAGAGAATTTTTAGCTTATTGATCACATCCATAAACTAAACTTTGTGAAGTCTTCTGAGCTTTAAGACAGAAACAATTCCCGCAAGAGCAATAAATATTATAATGCCCCATTCATTCAACGTAGGTATGGTTTGTATATCTGTAATAGTTGGGTCATTTGGAGCATCTGTCCCCGGGTCATCAGTTGGTTCATCAGGGAAATTGTCCCCTGTCAAGATTCCTTGATTTGAAACAGTCCCGGAGTAATATTTATCAATCAATACTCTAAAAGTTATGGTTACAGTAACTCCTGGATTAAGAGTCCCGATATTAACAACAATTCTGTTATTCACATTATCAAATCCTCCATCTAAATCAGGATAAGCGTCTGATACAGGAGAACCATTTAATGTTATGGTATCTGGAACATAAGTAGTATTGGATGGAACCGGGTCATTAAATACTACGTTTTCAGCAGGAGCATCGCCAGTACTTATAATGACAGCAGTGTAGGTTAAATACCTGTTTATGCCATCAATAGATAATTCTACTGTTTTAACAACATTCTGAGGGTCATAAAAGTTTGGAGAACTTGTTACAGGGTCATTTTTTATTGCCTGTGTACTAATATCACCGGATGCTGTGACAGTTACTATGTTATGTATTTCGGTTCCTGTAGGAAGAACTTGCGCCAGTATCACACGGAATTGCACTGTCACTATTTCTCCAGGATTTATTACACCAATATTTATATCAACAGGATTCTCTGTTATTATTGCTCCTTTACTTGTAACAACAGAGCCTGCAATAAGGGTGGTATTTGCTGGTATCGGATCTGTTAGTCTGACATTCAGGGCTGGAGCAGAACCTGTATTTCTAACATAAATTGTGTACCTTAATGTATCTCCTGGATTCAGAATTCCGTTATGGTTATTATCCTGATAAAGTTCTGATGTCTTCTGTATTTGAAGGTCAGGAGAGCCATTTTCAGACTCAATAGCAACAAATACTGTTGGCTGTTCACCATTATCAGGATTCCCATCTCCATCGCTCAATGTTGATATTTCTCCGTCTGCTGTTGCAGTCCCCTGATTCTGGAATGTTCCTGCTTGATTTACAGTTACATTAAAGATAAGATTTTCACCCTGACCTGCAGGAAGTGAAGGGATGTCTGCTGTAACAGAATTGCCAACTATATTGACAGTTCCGGCAGAAATAGAAGCAGTGCCATTTATGTATGTCAACCCAGTTGGAATAGTATCAACAAAATGAAGATTTGTAAGATTAACACCACCATTATTTATAAATGCAATATAATATTGCATTATATCTCCCGGTGTTATTGAACCACTGCTGTCAGTATCATTAAGCCAGGCCACATATTTTTCAACTCTGAGATTAGTACCAGTTGCTTCAGTTCCTACTACAACATCTGTTGGCTGATCTCCATTTCTGTCATTTCCATCGACATCTGTAGGCTCAGGAACAGTCTGAGCACTATTAACAATTCCCTGATTTGATATTATTGTTCCATTTTGAGTACCTGGATTAACTGTTACATTAAAAGTAATTGTTACGATTTCATCAGATGCCATTGAACCTATATTTACAAAAAGTGAAGGTAATCCTGAATCATCAACGAATCCTTTTGTAGATGAAAGACTTCCCGAAATATAAGTAGTATGTTCAGGAATTGTATCAATGAAAACAACTCCACTGACTGGTCCGTTAGTATTATGAAGAGTTATTGTGTAATGAAGAACATCACCCGTCTGCACGATTCCGCCATTAAGGTCTGAAACAATTTTTACAGCATCAATAAATGCTTCAGCATTTGGTGTTACATCAGCATAAGTACTGTCAGCATAATCATTCAAAGACCCACCTTCTCCGTCATCACCTGTTCTTCCGCTATCCTGATTGCCATTTGCACCCGTTATACTTTTGTAAGTAAGTCTCATATCATTGGTCAGAGGCTGACCAACAACTGCATTTGTATCAATCTGAGCCCTGTAAGTGAAAGAAACCGTTCCACTTAGTAACGTAAGACTGCTTATACGAAATTCAAGATTCTGCGGGTCAAATACTGTAACATCAGAAGGAGGCAATGATGCTGAACCCGGCACATAACTTAAATCAAATGGCAAAACATCTGTAATGACAAGGTCATATGCATCTGCTGAGCTATTAGCAGTATGTTGAATGGTGATTGTATATGTAACTATATCACCAAGACTCTGTGAAGCAGGATTTACTGTTTTTAAAATATTAAGCTCAGGTTCCACAAGATTTATCGGCAATCCCTGAATTTCTTCCTGCTCTGCATCATAATCAAAATCTACCCGTGTTCTATCATTCACATCAGCACCGTATAAAACATAAGTATTGTTTTCAAGAATATCACCATTCTGATTTCCTGTTTCATTATCAACGTGAGCTGTTATCTCTATGGTAAAGAAATCATCACTCGTTACACCATTTGAAGCATTTGAAACATTGCCGAAATCAAAGGTTATCTCCTGTCCATTAAATGAAGGGGTATTGTATCCAGGATTGCTGAACTCAAGTCCTATATGGCCAACTGCTATATTATGCGACACATATGTAAGTCCATCTGGCAATGTATCAATTACTGACAAATTCTGTATAACCCCTTCGATAACATCAATTCTGATTGTATAGATAACATTTTCTCCTATTGTAAAGGTGATTTTATTGACAGCCTTGTCAATGGCGATTTCAGCATTGACAGTAAGAGACTGGCTTGCTGATTCTTCATAATTGTTAAGATCTTTATCATCGTCATCATCAACATTTCCCGGATCTGTAGAATTGTCTCTACCACCATCCACTATGCTCGTGTAAGAAGTTCTTATATTATTGCTAAGTATTTCTCCAGGAGTTACTTCTTCTGTAAGGACACTGTCATAGGTGATTGTAAGGGTTGCTCCAGCTTCTATTTGAAATAACGGCAGGGCAATTGTATTGTTTAGATGCAGAGGGTCTGCGTCCGATGAGCTAATTACAATATCGCTGACTCCAACTGCATTTGTAGTTCCATTAATAAATACATTTCCTCCGCTTGATGCGATTCCAGGATTGCTAATTTGATAAAGTCCGTCAGGCAAAATATCCTGCCAGTTAACCTGATAGGCAGTTGTATGCCCTGTATTCTGTATAGTAACCTGCCAGCTTACTGTATCACCTGCATCTGAACCCACAGCACCTGCTGTTATTGTCTTATTCATTAAAAGGTTGGGTTCGCCTACTCTCACCTGATTATCATTTAAAACAGGGCCAACCTGAAGGCTTTCTCCCGGATTATTGGGATCATCAAAAGTTATTGTTACTGTATTTTTTGACGGGTAAAATCCGTCCTGGTTTGAAGATATATTAAGTACAACAGTGTTGTAGGTAATCGTAACACTTCCGCCAGAAGGTGCGGTCAGTGTGCCAAAATTAAGAGTAATTGTATTTCCCGAGAGATTAAAGAATGTTGCATTTGAGTCATTCAATGGGCTATTGCTTGAAGATGCTCCAGCAGGAAGTATTACATTCAGAGTTCCACTAACATATCCGAGTTCTGAAGGCAGAATATCAGTAACAACAAGATTGTTTGTAATCCCTGTAGGAACTCCCATTGTAATTCTAAAAGTTGGGGTTTCTCCCACAGCATAATAATTCTGTAAATAAACTATTTCTTTCTTAAGGCTCGGGATATTTATAGTAACATCAGCAGAATCTGAGCTGTAAAGATGGTTAACCCCGCCACTTCCAGTTCTTTCGCCTGTTGAATCTCCTGGATTTCCAGGTGTTGCATTCCCTGTTCCATAATCTCCTGGAAGACTTGTAGTTGTTACATTCGCTGTATTGGTAATAACCCTGCCAAATGAAACATCTGTTTTGAGTTTTGCTGTATATTCAATTGTTATGGATTCTCCTGGATCGAGCCGGTCTATTGTTCCATTCAGTGTGTTCGAAGTGAATGAAGCATTTACTGTAGCACCGGTTGTTCCTGTATCAATGTTTGTCACATTAAAAGGTGCTTCATAATCAGATGGAAGAGTATCTGTTATTACCCATTCAAAACCGCTTGCAGCATATGGTTGAGATGAATTATTTGTTATCGTAAGTGTAAAAGTAATTGTATCACCACCATTTGCAGTAATAGGATTTGCTGTTTTAGTTACCAGTATTAATGGTTCTCCAATATGTATATTAACCATGTTTGAGTCAACATTAAATGATGTTCCTGAAAAATTCTCATATGAGATCGTTCCTTTATTGCTAAGAGTTTTCCCGGCATTATTACTTGCGATGTTTTCTACAACTGCTTTTATTTCGAGAATATATGATTCAGCATTTAGATCGTTATCTGAATTTGTGATATTTCCAAGAGAGACTCTGATTACCTGACCCGTTACAGACACTTCGGTCCCATCCTGAAGATAGACAAATGTATTGCTTGAAGAATTATTTATATCTCCAACGTTATTTTGTGCTTGAATATTAGTATCAAAGACTCTCGCAATTCTTGAAGAACCTGGAACGTAACTCATACCTGTAGGTAAAGTATCTGAAAGGGTGACATTTCTTGTAACACCTTCAGGCATATTAAATGTAACCCTGTATGTTATGACTTCGCCAATTGCCACAGGAGGGTCACTATTTTTATTAGCATCCCCGGGATCGGTGCTGTCTTCAGATGTTGCATAAACTTCTTTAGAAACACTTGAAGATGCAGTAGAGGAATTTGCATTACCACTTGCTATGGTATCTCTTTCTTCTTCTATATCACCTGGTTGACTGTCACCAGTAACAGACACTGTATTTTGATAAGTAGAGCCAGTTACTACGTCTGAGCGAACTGTTGCTGTAAATGTTAAAACACAGGAGGTTCCTGAAGCTATTGGACTTGATGTTGTATAAATCACAACAGGATTAGTATAGTCGCAAACAAAACTGCATTGAGTTGTGCCACATGCAATAGTTGAAAGATCAACAAGATTTGAAATAGTATTTAAAGACAAATCATCAGTAACTGTTACATCATATACAGGAGAAGTTCCGTTATTTTGCACAGTAATTGTGAATGTAACTGTGTCTCCTGCATCAGGATTTGCAGGTGTAATTCCCTTTGAAATCCGCAGTTCGGGCTCCCTGAACTGGGTTGTTACTGACGCTGTAACCGCGTTACCAGGATTTCCAGTAAAATTAAGAGAAACATCATTTGTTTTATTTTGCGCAGGAGTTCCATCATTTACAGAATTATTCATAACAAGCGCCTGTAGGGTTACATCAAATCTATTGTTAGATGAATCATTGTCATCAGTTACGGTTACATCACCAAAATTAATCTGAACAGTCTGTCTCGTTGGAGGTGAAAACGATGAAGGCGTAACAGCTGGAGTTGTTGTTACAGTACCATTAAATGTGCCTGTTACAACTGTAACCGAACCATCCATATACTGAAATCCAGCTGGAAGTGTATCTGTTATCACAAGTCCTGGAGTTAAGCCTTCAGGCAGTGTTATTGCAATATTATAAGTAATCGTATCACCTGCAGACACATGATTGCTGCTTCCAACACCGTATGGGTTAACATTTGTAATTGTTTTTGCCATTGATGGAGCTCTAACAGTAACAGTAGCCGTATCTATCAATCCATCAGGAATAAAATTATCTCCACCTTCTCTGTTTGAGTAATTAAAGAGAGTAGCAGTATTTGTAATTGCCTGTCTTGGTGTTACATTTGCATCAAGCTGTAAATCATAAGTTATAATCGCTATATTTCTTCCAGTTGTTATAATTCCATCATTTGAATCTTTGCCATTGTCAAGCGCACCGGGTGAAGGATCTGTAGGTCCCGGGTCTTCAAGCTCTATTCCACCTGAGGCGTCAAAAAGTCCACTTCCTATATTAGTATAGTTTATTGTTGCGCCAGTGCCATCAGTTATGCAAAGATTAAGACCTCCTGAAGGTATGGAAAATCCTGCCGGCAACGTGTCTCGAAGCTTGATGTCAAAAGCTCCGTCAACACTTCTGCCGGTGTTTTCAATAACTATCGCAAAAGTTACCAGGTCGCCTGCATCAACATTTGAAAGATTACTGTTAAAGGTTGTGCCAAGATTTGATGAATTCACTGGCATACCGGAACCTGAGATGCGAGGACAACTGCTGCCTGGTGCAGAAACAGTTATATTTGAAGGCAGGCGACCAGATGGAGAATAAGTTCCTTCTGAATTGTTTGTTGCCACAACTCCTTTACGTATGTTCAACTTGGGCTCTGTTAGAAGTATCTGAATTATAGAATCCCCTTCTGTTGAGTCGTTCTGTGAATTTGCTTCATGTGCTCTAACTTGATTTGTAAGATAGAGACCATCAGCAAAAGGATCAGTAGAAACCGTTACTGTAAATAAAATATCAACAATCTTTGATTGATTTCTCGTGTCATCATAATCACCATATGTAAAAAGAATACTATTAGAAACAGTGTCACCGCTTATGATAGGAACAATTCCTGAATATGCTCTAAAAGTGTCTGATGGTCCAAATTTAGCATGTCCTGCTGAAGGTACTGTTGCATCTATAACATCATTAAAAGTTGTTACCTCAGAAGCATAAAAGATAGGCAAAGGCAAATAGTCATGAAAATGCAGGTACTCTACATCACTTGTCGGCAAGGTATAATAAATTCGGTATGTTACAGTATCTCCTGGTTTAACTCTAACATTGGTGCAGGGCTGGGGACTGCATGCCGCGCCATTTATAGCATAGATGGTCTTTAAAACATTTCCTGTTGGAATTTTTATACCAGCAGAACTTCCGTCATCTTCAAGTTGAACAGGGTCCTGATTACCGAGTGTTTCATTATTCAAAACCTCTGCCTCTACTTTAACAGAATTGTTTAATGAATCTCCCTGATCAACACTTAAATCACCGGGAATATCAGTATATTCTTCCTGAATAATGGTTCTGAAAACTATGGTTACAGTTGTAGGTCCATCATTATATGTTGAGCAATCAGGAGGCTCTGTTCCACTTGAAGGATTTATGCAACCGCCAACAAGCCGTGATGGCTGGATGCGTGAAATGAGTTCACCTGAGACATTGAAAAATACTGTAGTGGTTCCATCATCTGCTGCAGGATTATTAAGAGTACATTCTGGACCGGGTCCACCTGTATAATTGCATGATACAATATAATTTAATGAATTCATATTTCCGATGGAATCATTTGCAGGTGAAGGATTTCCATTCACACTCATGGTTGGTGTGAATGAACTATCAAAATGCTGTCCATCAGAGATAATGTCAGTTACAGTAATTCCATCAAATGCAAAATAATCTGATATTTGAAATGTAATAGTATATTCAAGCACATCATTAGGAGAATTTGTCCCATCAGTTACATTGACAACGCTTTTTTGTATTGCAATGGATTTATCAGTAAGAACATGTTCAAAACCAGCAGGGTCAGCAACAGCATTATCTACACCACCAGCATCACGTGTATCAATAGGTGTCCAATCTCCAATTGCAAAAGCATTATTGTTTGATACCACATCATCCCCTGTTGAAGGATCTATAACACGATTGTTTGATGAATCAAATAAAGGTATATAATAACTAAAAGTTACTGATGCAGAGTTGGTAACTGATGCAAATGTGCATATTAAATTTCCACCAGGTGTTGTTATGCTTGGTTGAGTTCCACATATTGCAGGAGGATTTGTATTCACAACACTTATAAATTGCATATTCTCTGGAAGCTCATCAGTTATATCAAGATTTGTAACAGTCTGTCCTGGTGCAATATTTACAGTGATGGTATATTGCCTTGGATAATTCGGTCCTGTGGCAGTCTCATCTTCAGGACCATTGTATGTTTTAGTTAAACTGAGAAGCCGAGGAGTTGCTGTAGCACTTACACTCCAGTTATTGCTGTTTATATCAGTATCGTCTGGTAAAGGAAGGCTGCTGTCAGGACCTAAAACAGTCGGGTCTGTCGCTGGATCATTTAAAGCATTAGCTCCGAACTGAAAACCCGCACGCGCCTTTATTGTAAGAGGGAAATTCAGATCCGCAAGATTACTTAAAGATGCATTTATTGTTAGAGAAGCAGGTGGTTGATCAGGAGTAAATGAACCAAAAGGAAGGCGAAGAGTAACAAGCTTATTTCCAGGAGTGCCACATACTATCAGAGGTGTTCCTGAACTATTCACAGCAAAGGGATGATTTACAGGTCTTAATCCTGACGGACACCCACTTCCAGTTGAAGGAAATGTTTGAACCACTATATCAGCAGCATTCAAAGGAACACCGAGATAAGAAGCTCCAATGAAATCAAGCCCATCATCAATTTGTGTACCAGCTCCATCCGCTCCTATGACAGGGAATATCAAATCAATAAAAGGTCCATATCCTGTATCTGTTGCTGATGTATTATCAAATGTGGCGGTAAAATTAATATTTTGCCCAATAAATGGTTGTGCAGGCACATCAAGACTTACCGAAGGCAATGGTGCGGCATTAACAGCTGATACAATTGTAAAAACAAACAGAATAAGAAGAAAGTTATAAATAAAAAATTTATTTCTCATTTTGATGCCCCCATTTTTTAAATTAAATAATTATTTTATCTAAATAATAGTATACTATATTAATTATACATAACAACATTAGTTTTTGAATTGAGAATTCATACCCTGAAAAAGTCATTTGAAAAAAACTAAAAGGCTGTCAAGCCTGCAATGTGTAAAGCTTACAACATAATTATAATGCAGTTTGAAGAGCCATGATATATTTTCTCTTTACTGAAACATCGTCTTCGCTTTAATATTAAAGCATGGTGTATAACCTGATAAGCTTCTTCGGAATTTTTATCCTGATGATGATGGCATGGCTGCTTTCTTCAAATAGAAGAGTTATAAACTGGCGTGTAATTATCTGGGGAACTTTACTTCAATTCATCTTTGCTATATTCATTTTCGTCCTCCCGGTCGGCTCTAAATTATTTCTCTATATAAATGATATTGTTGTTAAAATTCTTGGTAGCGCTTCATCAGGAACAAAATTCCTATTCGGAAGACTTGCACTTCCCCCGGGAACTGTAAGTGATACAGGTGAAGAATCATTGGGGTTTTTCCTTGCTTTTCAGGCATTGCCCACAATAATTTTTTTTGCAAGCCTCATGGCGATATTTTACTATATCGGAATAATGCCGAAAGTTATCAAGTTTTTCTCGAATATATTTACAAAGCTAATGAGAATAAGTGGGGCCGAAGCTCTCAGTGTATCAAGCAATATTTTTGTTGGTGTAGAGGCAAACATGACGGTTCTTCCATATCTTTCCAGGATGACCCGTTCTGAGTTTTGCACAATAATGGCTGCTGGAATGTCAACCACAGCATCAAATGTTTTAGCCTTATATGTTTTTTTGCTTCATGAAAAATTCCCCACAATTGCAGGGCATCTTGTTTCTGCATCTTTTCTTTCAGCAGTTGCAGCAATTGTTATGTCCAAGATAATTATGCCTGAGACCGAAAAGCCCGATACCATGAACATTGACATAAAACCTCATTATGAAAAAGAATCATCATTAATGGAAGCCATTATTAATGGCGCTAATGAAGGAGTAAAGATGGTCATTGGCATAATGGCTCTACTTCTTGCTTTTCTCGGACTTTTCGCTTTGCTCGATTTGATTCTTACAGGGGTTGGGTTAAGAATCAATAATATCTTCGGGTTGAACATGGACTGGTCTCTAAAGAATTTTCTTGGTTATTTATTCTATCCTTTCACTCTGATTATAGGAGTACCTCCATCTGATGCTTTTGAAATATCTAAACTGATAGGTGAAAGAGCTATACTAACTGAAGTAAAAGCATATCAGGATCTTTCTATATTATTATCTTCAGAAACCCTGAAAAATCCCCGTTCAGCAATTATTGCAGCCTATGCACTTTGCGGTTTTGCACATATAGCATCTCTTGCGATTTTTGTGGGTGGCACCGCAGCTCTTGTCCCTGAGAGGACAAAAGATATTTCAGAAGTTGGCATAAGAGCCTTAATTGCAGCTACATTAGCCTGCCTTATGACAGCCTCTATTGCAGGAACTTTCTTTTCTGAAACATCTGTACTTCTTGGTAAGTAATTCCCCTTTGTTAACTCAATAATGCAATTAGAATAATTCATATGTTGCAAAAAATTTATTTTCCGATACGCTAATTTTAAAAACAAAATCATCGAGTTAAATAAATTTTTGCGCAATATCTGCATTATTCGGGTTAAAGGAGACAGGAGGTTGCTTTTATTCTCTTTTTGCTCTTTGCTATTTTTAGTTAAATCCGTATTTCATTGTCTTTACAATGGGCTTGAAGAACCTTTTTTCGCTTTATATCGGTTATATAAGACTGGTATCATTGAAACCAGTACAATAAGAACTAACCCTAACATGAAATTCCTGGAGACCTTTCCTTTTACGAGATCAAGAAGAGAGCTTGAGAAAACAATAAAAGCTATACATGCAGGTAGCATACAGATGAATGTTGTTATAGCGTAGTGTGAAAATTTGATTTTTGTGAGTCCAAATGCATAATTAAGTAAGTTAAACGGAAACAGAGGTATTAATCTTGTAAAAGCAACAATCTTCCATCCATGTTTTTCAACACCGTCATCAAGTTTTCTCCATCTTGGACTCCTGAGTTTTTTTTCTATCCAATCACGGGCAATATACCTTGATATAAGAAAAGCAAGACATGCGCCTGCGGTTGCACTTGTAATTGTATATATAACACCCCAGAAAGGACCGAACAATATACCACCAACAATTGTTATTGGAAGTCCCGGAAGAAATAGTGCAGGCGCTATGGTATAAATAGACATGTAAATAAGCGGAGCTAATATACCATAGCCTTTTATTAATTCCTTAAGTGTATTCTGGTCAAGATAACGGGTTAAATCTGCATAGCGAATCGCAAATATAGCAATAATTATTATGCTTAAAAGGATAAAACGTTTCAGAGAACTACTTTTTTCTTTTACAGGTGTATATGTTCTTTCCCTTGTTACAGCACCATTTAATTCTTTTCTGAAATATTTTTTTAATCTTAATCTGTTAAGATACGTAATTGGTGGTTTTGAAACTTTTGCTTTTCCTGAAATAGCCTTTTCTGTTTCAAAGACTAAATCTATTACATGGCTTGTTGGTGTCATTGAATCTAAAAAATTCGCACAACCTGCACAATATGTTACCAATCTTCGACCATCAGCCTCGTTTTTTCTGATCATGCCCCATGTTTTTGCAAAATCCTGAGATATAAATCCAACCGAACCACCTTCACCACAGCAGACTGTTTTTCTACTGGAATGTGGCATCTCCTCTATTTTCAATCCCATTTTCTTAACCAGTTCTCTAACAGCAATATGGATCGACTCTTCAAATCTAACTGCACATGAATCGTGCACAGAGACATTACCCGAAACCTTGATTTCATCAGGCAATCCATGCTCTGCCATAAATTCATATATTGTTGTAACATTCAATTCTATGCCATAGTTTTTAAAGACTTTATAGCAATTCGGGCAGGCTACTATTACATTTTTTATATTGTTCCCTACTAAATAATCTTTCATTTCATTAAACATCTTACTGAAATATTCCAGTCTCCCGAGATCATGTGAAGGTTTTGTACAGCAATCCATCACAATACCAGCAGTTGGAATTTTCTGTTTAATATAATCAAAAATCTTCTTTACTTTATCAGCTCTTGTCCCTGATAATGTGCAACCAGGGAAAAAAATAGTATCACAGAATTGTGGGAAGGAATAATATGTATATCTTTTTGATGTTCCTCTTTTTTCATATCCAATAATGGTATTGTGCTCTGGATAGTCACCAATTCCTCTTCTAACAGTTTCAACTCTCATTTGAAGAAACATCAATCCTGGATTTATTTTCACCGGACAAACTGCGGCACACAATTGACAGAGACTGCATTCAAAAGGAAGTCCTTGATAGAATTTATTAGAAGGGTTGTAAGAGTCTGCCAGATCCTTTGGTTTTCCGTATTTTTTAAGAAAAGCACACTCTTTTTCACAGAGTTTGCATTTTATACATTTAGAAGAAATAATATGAATTTGTTCTTTAAGCTCATCATTTACATCAAGATTTGATACATCTCTTACTGTTAATTCTCTTTCTGTCATTATTTTATATTTTTCAGTGTTATTACCCGGGAAACTCCATCCTTACCGAGTTATTTATATATATAACGGAAACACCCAATAATTACCCATCAGGCGAAGGAAGCATTATTCGGGTTAAGAAATTTATCCAAGATTTTATATACTTTAAATATTCTATTTCAGATTTGTCTAATTTATAATTTGTATGAATTTCTATCTATTTATAGGATTTTTCATTCTCTAAACTATAGGGCTAAGTTTACCCGAACAAATTCATTTTAAAAAGCAAAAAAACTATCAAGTTTGCCGGCTGACAGATTACAGACATTTAACATGTGGATTATGTGAGAATCTTAAATTTTGAGTTTTAATACAGGCGCTATTTGCTCTTTCTCAATGCCTTCAGACGTAATTGTAAATATTGTTTTCCTTCCCATTCATTTATTGAAGGCATATATGCCGCATCAACTTTTGGAAGATCAAGGAATCTTCCGTAGTCCATAGCCATATCAAATCCTACAGCATCAATAGATTGACCATTCTGTCTCAGTTTCATTTTAATATGTGAATCTTTAATTATTCTCGGAAAGAGCACATCAAGATTCCGTGAACCAATAATAGGTTCGGGATTTCCATATCCAAATGGTTCGAGCAATTCAATATCTCTTGCAAAACTGAATCCAATATCAGATAATTTTGCTTCAGCATCTATTTGAAGCGTGGGTAAAAAATCATTTTCATTTAATTTTTCACCTGCGAATCTGTTTATTATTTTCTCAAAATCATCTATTTTATCAGTATCAATCTCTATCCCTGCTGCAGATTTGTGCCCACCGAATCCCCTGAGTATGCGAGCACAAAATGTCAGGGATTCGCATAAATCAAATGAAGATATACTTCTTGCAGAACCTCTGGAAACACCATCCTCTTTTGAAATTATAAATGTAGGTCTGTTATAAATTTCTGATATTCTTGAAGCAACAATACCGATAACACCTTTATGCCATCTTTCAGAAGAAAGCACAATAACAGATCCTGGTTCTTTTTTCTTTAACTGATTCAGAGCATCCTGAAAAACATCTTCTTCAATTTGTTGCCTTTTTGCATTGAGCAAATTCAATTCTTTAGCTAAATGGAAGGCTTCATCTTCTGACTCTGTAAGTAATAGCTTTAGCACTTGATCAGCATTTGATATTCTTCCTGCAGAATTTATTCTTGGTATCAAAGAAAAAATTACTGTACCTGTTTTTAAAGCTCTATTATTAACACCTGAAACTTCAATAAGTGCTCTTAAGCCTGGCTTTGTAGAATTCTGTAATCTTTTTAACCCTTCTTTTACTATAATTCTATTTTCATATGTAAGTGATACAATATCAGCCAGAGTCCCCAGTGAAGCAATATCAAAATAATAATCATATGAGATTCCCAATTCTTTTTTGATGTCAAGCGCTTGAAGAAGTTTAAATGCAACACCTGCTCCAGAAAGATTTTTCAAAGCTGAATTGTTATTCATTATTTTTGGATTAATGATAGAAAATGCTTCTGGTAAAAGAAATTGAGTGGTTGACGAATAGGGAATATCAGTGGATCTGTTATTATTACTTTCTTCTACCGAATTTCTAATATGCTCAATCTCATTTCTTAACAAAGGCTCATGATGGTCCGTGATTATTACATCTATTCCGCTTTTCTTACACAAAGAAACAGTGTCGAATGAAGTTATTCCACAATCTACCGTAACTATTAGAGAAGCACCTATTTCTTTTGCTTTCTGTACACCATAGATTCCAAATCCGTAACCATGCTTCATTCTATCCGGGATAAAATAATACGTTTCAATCCCAATATTATTAAATGCAGATAATAAAAGTGCTGTCGAGGTAATTCCATCTGCATCGTAATCACCGTGAATCATTACCTTTTCTTGGTTTTTTTTAGCCTGTAAAATGCGGTCAACAGCAGATCTCATACCGGGAAGTTCAAACGGATCTGAAAGCTGGTTAATATCCGAGTTCAAAAAATTGTAAATATCTGAAGGTGTTTTTATGCCTCTATTTATTAGAATCTGTGCAATTAATGATGATATTGAGCATGTTTTTGAAAGATAATCAACAAATTCCGTATTTGTTTTATTAACAAACCATTGCCGGTTCATAATCAATTGATATTATTTCTTTTTGGCAAAAGGCCTTTTACCACCCCACACAAGTACAATTGGGCTTGCAACAAATACAGAAGAATATGTACCAACACATACTCCCAGGATCATTGCAAGAGAGAAATCATGAAGCACCTCACCTCCAAAAAAGAAGAGCGCAAAAGAAGTAAGCAATACTGTTAGAGATGTCACAATGGTTCTTGAAAGAACTTCATTTATACTTATATTCATAATTGCTTCTACGGTTTCTTTCTGTCTCATTTTTAGATTTTCTCTGATACGGTCAAAAACAACTACTGTATCAGTTAAAGAATAACCCGCTATGGTTAGCAAAGCTGTAATTAGTATGAGATTTATTTCTTTGCCGAGGATAAAGAAAATGCCGAGTACTGCAAGAACATCATGAAATGTGGCAATAGTCGCACCAACACCAAATTTGAACTGGAATCTGAATGCAACATATATAAGTATCCCTATAATTGCAACTGCAACTGCCTGAGCTGCATCAGCTCTTAATCTACCACCAACCTTTGGACCTATTTCAGTTGTAGAATCAATTACATATTTATTATCAGGAAATTTTTGATTGAGTGTGTTTGTTATCAATTCTGATACCTGTCCAAGAGTTGTTTCAGTCTTTTTAACTCTTATTAATATTTTGTTTTCAGTGGGGAGATCCTGAAGATCAAAATCTTTCAGTCCAGCGCTTTCAAGAGCCAGTCTTATAGGATGAAGCTGGACAGGTTTTTCAAACTTGAATTGAATTGCGGTTCCACCGGCAAAGTCTATTCCAAGATTAGCTTTTCCTGTTGCTATTTGAATTATTGCTATTATCCCGATTATTGAAAGAATACCAGATAAAACAAAGGCTATCTTTCTTTTCCCGAGAAAATCTATTTTTGTGTTCTTTACAATTTCAATCATTTGTTCTCCTATATACTTAAGTGCTTTAATTCACGTTTTGTATTTATGACATCAAAAATTGATTTTGTTCCAATAAGTGCTGTGAAAAGATTTATTGAGACACCGAGGCTGAGAGTTACTGCAAACCCTTTGATAGGACCTGTTCCGAATTGAAATAGAACAGCAGCAGTTATTAATGTTGTAACGTGGGAGTCAAAAATTGTCCAGAATGCCTTTTTATAACCTGAATCAACAGCAGCCCTTGGTGTCTTACCTGCTCTCAGTTCATCACGCATTCTCTCAAACATAAGCACATTTGAATCAACTGCCATTCCGATTGCAAGGATTATTCCTGCAATACCTGGAAGAGTCAAGGTAGCATTCAATGATGCCATTGCTCCGAGTAAGAGAATAATATTCAGAAGCAGAGCAAAATCTGCAATAAGTCCTGAAAGTCTATAGTAAAAGATCATGAATAAAACAACAGCAATTGTTCCGATGATACCTGCAAGTTTTCCAGCCTCTATTGAATCCCTTCCAAGTGAAGGCCCGACTGTTACGTTCTGTAACATTTTTAAAGGAGCAGGCAGAGCACCTGCCCTTAAAACAATGCTCAGGTCTTTTGCCTCTTCCATTGTGAATCTTCCTTCAATCATTGCATTGCCACCAGCAATTCTATCTTTTATTACCGGAGCAGAATAAACTGTATTATCCAGAACAATCGCAAGTCTTTTTCCTACATTTGCACCTGTTAGTTCTTCGAAGACTTTTGCTCCGAAAGAGTTAAACGAAATTGAAACATAAGGTTCACTATATTTTGAGTCAAGATTTACTTTTGCATCGCTTAATAGATCTCCGGTAAGGCTTGCCTGCTTTTTCAATAGTATAGGAATCTTTCTTATTATTCCTGTTTCTTTGTTCACTCTTTTTTCAAATAAAATTTCAGTGTCTTCAGGTATTCTGCCTGCAAACTCCTGTATTACTTTCTCTTCTTCACCTGGCGCTACAGACTGGGGAAGTTCAGCAGCAATCTGTGCTTCATCAGCAACAAGTTTGAATTCAAGTTGTGCTGTCTTACCAATAAGTTCTATTGCTCTCTTCGGATCTTTTACCCCGGGCAACTGCACAACTATCTCATTTGTGCCCTGGCGATGTATTGTAGGTTCAGAAACACCAAACTGGTCAATTCTGTTTCTTATAGTTTCAAGAGCCTGATCTGCTGCGGTATCTTTAATTCTCTGTACTTCTTTATCAGATAATCTGTAAACAAGCTTGCTTCCTGATTCAACAGGTACAAGATTCTGAAAGTTATCCTCAATCTCTTTCCTTATCTCAGGACTTGCCGGTGTTACAGAAATTTGTAGCCCGCTCGAAACTGCTTCAACATTTAATTTTTTTTTGGCAAGCATTTCCTTGAGTTTTGCTGCATATCTTTCAGCAGTTATTTCAGCAGCCTTATCACCTTCTACTTCAAAAACAAGATGTAACCCGCCCTGAAGATCAAGACCAAAAACTATACCCTTATTAGGCATGTTCTTTTTCCACCATTCGGGCATATATTTAAAGATAGGTGTATTGGGCAAAAAGAATACAATAGCAACAATTACAGTAACAGCTATCAAGATAAGTCTGAAAAGAATGTTTTTCCTCATTCAACCTCCACAAGAATCAAATTATATATAGTTTATTCCTCATCAGAAGAAGCTCTCAAGGCGCCAACGTATGCTTTTCCTATTTTGATTTTTGTGTTTTCTGCAACTTTCAAAGTAATAGTGTTAGTACCAACGTTTTCTATTACACCGTAAATCCCGCCTGAAGTTATGATTTTATCACCTTTTTTAAGGTTATCAATCATATTTTTGTGTTCTTTTGCTTTTTTCTGTTGGGGTCTTATCAACAGAAAATAGAAAATAACAAATATCAATATAAGTGGAATGAGACTGCCAAATAGTGCTGCCGGTCCACCCTGACCAGCACCTGATTGAGGAGCAGGACCCATTGCATTTGCTATATCTATTAAATTTAAAAACATAAAACACCTCCTGAAAAGTTTAAATGATAATATACCTTCTTTGAATGTTATTTATCAACCTTTTTGACATTTGTTTTTACTTTTTCAAATAAATATAATACTAAAGTAGTCCGAGAATGGACGGAGGGAAAATTGACAATAAGGGAACAGACAGAAGAGATAGAGCGTAAAATCCTTCATCAACGCGCATGTCTAAGTTGCAATTCACGTGGTAGATTAAAACCAGAAAAAGAAGGGGAAATACGCACATGTTTTCAGAGAGACAGAGATAGAATAATACATTCTAAATCATTTCGCAGATTAAAACATAAAACGCAGGTCTTTCTTGCACCAAAAGGTGACCATTATCGAACAAGACTTACTCATGTACTTGAGGTTTCACAGATTGCAAGAACAATCTCGAGAGCATTACGTTTGAACGAAGATCTTACAGAAGCAATAGCTCTCGGACATGACCTTGGTCATACTCCATTCGGACATGCGGGCGAAGAAATTCTCAGAGAAATTCATCCTGGAGGATTTGAACATTTCATACAAAGCTTAAGGGTCGTTGATTATCTTGAAAAAAATGGGAAAGGTTTAAATCTTACTTATGAAGTCAGAAATGGAATTGTTAAACATTCAAAAGGAAAGGGACAAATAATACCTGAATCTGAAGCTGAGCGAATCGATACTATCGAAGGTCAGGTTGTGAGAATTTCAGATATAATTGCTTACGTAAATCATGACCTCGATGATGCCATGAGAGCTGGTGTAATAAAAAAATCTGAGATTCCATCAGAAGCAATCAAAATTCTCGGCGATACCCATGCAAAAAGAATAGATACTATGGTTAAAGATACAATCTACAATACACTTAAGATTGATATTGAATATATGCGTATTGGCGATGATGTCCTATCATCAATTTACATGCTGAGAGATTTTCTCTATGATAGGGTTTATGAAAGTGAAAGAATAAGAAAAGAATTTAGAAAAGCAAAAAGAATTCTCAAGGATTTATATGAATATTATCTCGATAATATTGACCAGATTGATTTACCTGAAAAAGAAAATACTAAAGAATCTTCAGATGAAAAAAGAAGGCACCGTCTTGTATGTGATTTTATTGCCGGAATGACCGATAGATTTGCTCTAATGACTTACGAAAAGCTGTTCTTACCACAACAATGGACAGTAATATAATATTACACTGAAAGCATATTTTATTTTTTAAAGAAGCCTAAAAATTAATTCATTTGCTTAAATTAAAAATTCAACCCGATTAGCAAAAGTTATTTAAAATTCTATATTAAATATATTATAATTATTAAATGCAAATGACATTTGGTGATAAATTACGCAAATTAATGAAGTCAAGGGGAATCAAAGCAATTACCCTTGCTCAAAGAATGGGTGTCAGCTGCGCTTATGTCAGCCAGCTAATAACAGGTATCAGAAAGCCCGGGAGGGAAACTCTGCTTAAACTTTCAAAGTCACTTGAAGTACCTCTTGATACTTTGCTTGCTCTTGAATCCGATGTATCCGAAAAGATGTTTATATCTCGTAAAGTTCCTGTTCTTGATGAAACACAGATTGAAGCATGGGGAGACTGTATCGACCTTGATTATCCTTCTTTAGTAGCAAAAAGCTTTGAATACGCTACAACTGATGATCCAGGAGCTTTTTATATAACTACAAAAGGAATAAATTCATGCGGTGGACTTGAGAATTGCGATTTACTTCTGGTTGAACCCAACAAAACTGTAAATAGCGGTGATACAGTTTTTGTCTGGTCATCTAAAACACTTTCTATAAGAAAAATGATTGTAAAAGAAAATATAATTATACTTATGGATGAAAAACAGGAACCCATTGTTTTTACTCCCGACAATCCAAAAGAGGATTTGAGATATTATAGAGTGAGCCTCTGTTTGAAAAAGCTTTAAGATCTCACAGAATCTAACCTATATACTTTTCTTATAGTCATATTTTAAAAAAAAATTAGATACTAACCTGCTTTTTGTTGTATCTTTTTTAGCATCTGCTAATTTTAGTAGATTATGAGGCGCAAACCTCTAAACTCCCCCCTTTAGTGGCAGAAGTTTTCCCCCTTCTGCCACATTTTTTATCCACACTCTAAAAAATTCTCGCTAATCTATGCTGATTTTCCTTTAAGAAATTTAAATAATTCTTTGCGAGCATGCTCAACATTGTATAATTTTTTCTTTAAAGTTAACTTTATATTTAATATTGAAGCAAACGGCTCCAGGAATTTCTTTACTTCCTCTTTCCTGACAAGAATCTCAAGAGGAATAATGCCATTCGTTTCTAAAAATTCAATAAACTTATCAACGAATTCATTATGATACTTGAACGGTTCTGCAATATGCATAAAATTTATTAAGCCCGAGTCATGGTCAATAACCATTAATGAATACGGAAAAAAAGGTTGTTCACCCTGGCTTATAGGAACTGGAGAATAAAAGAAATCTATTTCCCATATATTTGTAGAAAATGAAAGTTTATTTTTTATTTCTTTTATTTTGTTTTCATCTATATTAAATACTGATTCTTCTTTTCTCGCCTCAACTGGCATGGGGAACATCCAGCTATCTTTCCATGTTAGAACGCCGTTTCTCATTTCAGGTGCTCTTACTAAATAGAGCCCCTTTTTGGGCGCAAGCAATATTCTCCAGTTATCTTTAATTCTGAGACATACAATTATTGCCTGATTTATAACGAAGGTCATATAAATAATTTCATTTCTATTCAAGAACCATGGGAAATATCCTGGCCTGTAACTTCTAAAAACAGGCCATGCATTTTTACCCCTGAATTTTAGACCTAATTCATTTATAATTTCTCTGTCATCTTCATGTACAAATTTTTTGTTTTCAAAAGAAAGCATTATACAATCCTGGACAAACAATGAATCAGGGTCTTCTGTATCTATGTGTCCACTCTGTATTTTTTTATATCCATTTAATCCTTCTGTTCCTCTGTAAACTGCCATTGCGAGCATTTCTCCGAGTTCACCCATAATGCAACAATATCCTATTTCTCCTGTTTCAGGATTTTGAACACCGAATATATCGGTCTCGTGCATCCATTTCCATGGTTCGAGTTTTCTGAATTCAATTGCTGCTTCATAGAGTTTCTGCCATTCTTTTAATGATGCCTGTGTCTCACTCATAAAAACCTCTTAATCTTTCTCAGCAACTCTGCCAATACTTACAATTTTATCGTCAGGATCCACATCCATTAGTTTTACACCCTGAGTATTCCTGCCCAATAATGAAATGCTTCCTGCAACTGTACGTATGAGTTTACCCGAGCTTGTTATCATTACAAGCTCATCTTCATCTCTCACGTTCATTAGCCCGACTGCCTTTCCACCTTTTTCAGTTAACTTGATTGAAATTACTCCCTTTCCTCCTCTGCCCTGAAGAGGATATTCTTCAACCATTGTTCTTTTACCAAATCCTTTTTCAGTTACTGTAAGTATAGCAGTCTTATCTGTAGCCACTTCAGCTGAAACAACCTCATCACCTTCAGTCAATCTAATACCTATTACACCTTTAGAAGTTCGGCCTGTATCTCTAACATCTTCTTCATTGAACCTTATAGCCAGTCCATTATGCGTTCCAATAATCAGGTCGCTTTTACCATCAGTCTTCTTGACAGAGATTAACTCATCACCTTGTTCGAGAGTTATTGCAATTATACCTTTACCACGTGGATTGCTATATTCACTTAAAGCTGTCTTTTTGACAATGCCATTTTTTGTAAACATAACAAGAAACCCTTCACTGAAATCCCTGACAGGAAGGGCAGTTGTTATCCTCTCTCCATCTGAAAGAGCAAGAAGATTCACCAGTGCCTTACCTTTTGCAGCCCTACCTGCCTCAGGTAGCTGGTATATCTTGAGCCAGTATAATCTACCAAAGTTTGAGAAGAAAAGCATATAATCATGGGTTGCTCCAATAAACAATTCTCTTACAAAATCTTCTTCTTTAGTCTCCATGCCTATCAAACCTTTGCCCCCGCGTCTCTGACTTCTGTATGCGCTTAAAGGATTCCTCTTTATGTAGCCCTGATGGGAAAGAGTGATAACCATTTCTTCATCTGTAATGAGGTCTTCCAGAGTTATCTCTTTTGTTTCAAGAGAAATCTCTGTTCTTCTTTCATCGGCATATTTATTCTTGATTTCAAGTAATTCTTCTTTGATTATCTGAACAACGAGTGCATCGTTTTCAAGAATTGATTTAAGCCGGGCTATCTCTTTTAAGGTCTCCTGATATTCTCTGACTATTTTCTCTCTCTCGAGTCCGGTTAATCTCTGCAATTTCATATCCAGAATTGCCTGTGCCTGAACCTCTGTTAAAGGGAAATTTTTCATCAAGCCAATTCTGGCTTCTTCAGGGCTCTTTGAACTTCTTATCAGGGTTATTATTTCATCAAGATGATCAAGAGCAATTTTAAGTCCTTCTAATATGTGAGCTCTCTCTTCTGCTTTTTTAAGTTCGAAACGTGTTCTTCTTAGAACAATATCACGTCTATGTTGCAGAAAATGACCGAGTATTTTTTTGAGGGATAAAATCTTTGGTTGTCCGTTGACAAGAGCAAGAAGAATAATTCCAAAAGTAGTTTCCATCTGAGTATGTTTATAAAGGTTATTAAGAATAACCTGAGCGATCTCTCCTCTTTTTAGCTCAATAACAATTCTGATTCCATCTCTATCAGATTCATCCCTGATTTCCGATATGCCTTCTACAGTTTTTTCTCTCACGAGTTCAGCAATTTTTTCGATCAATTTTGCTTTATTAACCTGATAGGGAAGTTCAGTAATGATTATATTTTCACCGCCTCTGTATTCACGTTCCACACGGGCTTTAGCCCTGATTTTTATGAGTCCTTTTCCCTCATTATATGCCTGCATAATTCCTTCTGTTCCATGAATAATGCCACCTGTAGGGAAATCAGGACCTTTAATATGCATCATAAGTTCTTTTAGTCCTGCATCAGGATTATCAAGCATTGTAATTAACCCATCAATTATCTCTCCAAGATTATGAGGTGGAATATTGGTTGCCATACCAACTGCTATTCCAGAGGAACCATTTATAATAAGGTTAGGGATTCTCGAAGGTAAAACAACAGGTTCTTCAGTCGTCTCATCAAAGTTTGGCACAAAATCAACTGTATTTTTATCTATGTCAGCAAGAAGTTCTTCTGCCAGCGCAGCAAGTCGGGCTTCAGTATAACGATAGGCTGCGGCAGGGTCTCCGTCAATCGAGCCAAAATTACCCTGACCATCAACCAGAGGATACCTCATATTAAAGTCCTGAGCAAGCCTCACCAGAGCATCATAAACAGCACTGTCACCATGAGGATGATATTTTTTAAGAACCTCACCCACAACACCGGCTGATTTTGAATACTTTCTCCCGGCAAGGAGTCCTTCCCTGAACATTGCATACAGGATTCTTCGCTGCACAGGTTTCAGCCCGTCTCTAACCTCGGGCAAGGCTCTACCTATGATTACACTCATTGCATAATCAAGATAAGAGCCTTTCATTTCTTCTTCAATACTGATAGGTACCTTTGCCATTTAATCTCCTTAAAAATCTTGAATGTCTTTATAATATTAAAATGGGAATTTTGTATTTGTAACTAATTCGTTATTATCCGATTTAAAGTATGGTTAATATTTTAACATATTGCTTTTCTTAACAGTTTAAAAATATAATTAAGCATATGCTTGCAAGAGTATTGAGCGCAAGTATCATAGGAATTGATGCAAATCCTGTTGAAGTGGAAGTTGATATAACTGCCAGAGGACTACCTCATTTTTCAATGGTGGGACTGCCTGACACAGCAGTAAAAGAATCAAGAGATAGGGTCAGGGCAGCTCTGAAAAATATTGGATTCCAATTTCCACTTAAACAGGTTACTGTTAATCTTGCGCCTGCTGACCTGAAAAAAGAAGGCTCATGTTTTGATCTCCCGATAGCAATCGGAATAATAGCTGCAGAAGAAATACTTCCCCGGGAAAAAATTGAAGGTTATGTTTTTGCAGGGGAACTTTCTCTTGATGGAAGACTCAATACAATCAGAGGGGCGTTATCAATGGCGATTATGACAAGAAATTATGGATTAAAAGGAATAATTCTTCCTGAAAGCAATGCTCCTGAAGCTGCGGTTGTTAATGGAGTAAAAGTATATGGATTCTCGAGCCTGCCTGAAGTAATAGATTCTTTAACGAATAATTCAAGAACCCCTTACCAGATAGATCTTCAAAAAGCAATGGAAGAGAATTCAACTTATGAAGAAGATTTCATTGAAGTAAAAGGCCAGGAGCTTGCAAAGAGAGCTTTTGAAGTATCTGCTGCCGGCGGACACAATGTACTTATGATCGGTCCTCCTGGTTCTGGAAAAACCATGCTTGCAAGACGTCTTGCAACAATTCTTCCCTGCATGACATTCGAGGAAGCCTTGGAGACAACGAAAATTCACAGTGTTGCAGGAATGCTTAAAAACAGCCAATCTTTACTTGCAGTAAGACCATTCAGATCCCCACATCATACGATTTCTGATGTTGCTTTAATCGGAGGAGGACAGACTCCAAAACCCGGTGAAGTAAGTCTTGCACATAATGGTGTCCTTTTTCTTGACGAACTGCCAGAGTTTAAAAGAAATGTCCTTGAAGTACTAAGACAACCACTTGAAAATGGAGAAGTAACTGTCTCAAGGGCTGTTGCCTCAATTACGTATCCAGCTTCTTTCATGCTTATTGCAGCAATGAACCCATGTCCATGCGGGTTCTGGGGAGATCCTAAGCACCAGTGCACATGCACACCTGGTCAAATACATCGTTACAGACACAGAGTCTCAGGGCCATTACTTGATAGAATTGACATACATATTGAAGTTCCAGCAGTTCCATATAAAGACCTGTCAAATGAACATTCTGGAGAAAAATCTGAAGATATAAGAAAGCGTGTTATTGCTGCAAGAAATATTCAACTTGAGAGATTTAAGAATGACAGAAAAATCTATTCAAACGGACAGATGAAGACAAAGCATATAAAGAAGTATTGTAAGCTTAATTCAGATGCCCTGACAATTCTTGATTCAGCAATGCAAAAACTCTGCCTTTCTGCAAGAGCATACACAAGAATATTAAAATTAGCCAGAACTATCGCAGACCTTGATGCATCAGAAGTTATTCAATCCCACCATGTCTCAGAGGCTATACAGTACAGGACACTGGACAGAGGAGTGTTTTAAAAGCTTATTCTCTAACTCTGATTTCATGAACTTCTACCTTGTTTCATCTCCCTTTCCTCCTTTTTATCTTAAACTCTTTGCCTTTTACCATTCCTTTAAATGTCTCCTTCATTTCGTCAAATGTCTGAAATGACTCTTTTTTTTCATTAAC
>FWPV01002019.1_pt1 | contig 51664 bp, 35 predicted proteins | sample 2228371 | NCBI WGS metagenome assembly FWPV01 (sample SAMEA103939776, study PRJEB20133) | metagenome
CGCCGGCGCCGGGGCACCGGCGGCTGTGTCCACCGCCGTGGCGGGGGGCGCGGCGGGGGGTTCCGGCGCGGGCGCCACCCGTTCCGCTCCCGGCAGCGCCTGCCGCGCGGCGCGGGTCAACAGCTCGATCAGCCCCTCCATGACGGTTGCGCGCACCTCCGGCTCGTTGCGGAAGCGCACCTCGCGCTTGGCGGGATGCACATTCACATCGACCGCCTCCGGCGGGACTTCGACAAACAGGAACGCCACCGGATACAGCCCGCGCGGCAGAAAGCGGTGGTAGCTTTCGATCACGGCATAACTCAGCAACCGGCTGTCGACCGGGCGCCGATTGACATAGGTGACCAGTTCGGCGCGGGTGGTGCGCCCCACCCCCGGGCGGCCGACCAAGCCGTGGACCCGGATGCCCGAGCGGTTAAATTCCACCTCAAGCAGTTCCTCGGCACGGCGCCGGCCGAAGATTTCACGCACCCGCTGGCGCCGGTCCGGACAGGGCGGCGAGCGGAACACCTCATGCCCGTCCTCGATCAGGCAAAACCCGACCTCCGGATGCGCCACCGCCAGCAGCCGGCTCATCTGCAGGATGTGGGCCGCCTCGGTGCGGTCGCTCTTCATGAACTTGCGGCGCGCCGGCACGCTGAGGAACAACTGCTCGACGCTGACCTCGGTGCCGGCCGGCATGCCGCACCGGCGCACCTCGGGGGCGCCGCCCCCCGTAACGCGCACCTCCGTCCCCTCCGCCGCGTCGGGCGGGCGCGTGCGCAGACAAAACCGCGACACGCTGGCGATGCTCGGCAAGGCCTCCCCGCGGAAGCCAAAGCTGCCGATGCGCAGGATGTCCTCGGCCGTGCGGATTTTGCTGGTGGCGTGGCGCTCCAAGGCCATGACCGCGTCCTCCGGCGTCATCCCGCAGCCGTCGTCCAGCACCCGGATCAGGGACTTGCCGCCCTGCTCAAACTGCACCTCGATGGAGCGCGCCTGCGCGTCCAGCGCGTTTTCGACCAGCTCCTTGACGACCGCGACCGGACGCTCGACCACCTCGCCGGCGGCAATCTGGTTGGCCACCGCCTCCGGCAACTTGATGATGCGCCCCGGCATCCGCTCCGCTCAGCGTCCCTGTGGACGTCCTTGGCGCTCCCGCCGTTCGGTGGCCGCCACCTCCGCCTCGGCGCGCAGCCATCTGATCTCGAAACAGCGTATCCCAAGGATCACCGCCACCCCGATGCCCGCAAACAACAGGACATAATGCTCGATCCCCTTTCCACTCCGCAGCATGTCGCGCAGCACCTCTGCCAGCAGCCAACTGAGGATCACACTCAGCACCATCCCGCTCGGTAACAACAGCCGCGCGACCTCATAGCTCAGCTCCGAATCCACGATACGCACCACCAACCAGTTGCACACCACCCAAAGCAAGGCCAACGCCGCCAGCACCGAGGTGAAAACCAAGTCGTTGTATTGCCCTTGTATCCAGAAGGTGGCCGCCATCAGCAACAGACACAGCAAGGCCGTTGTGGAGAGGATCAGGGCGATCCGCAGAAAAAATGACCGCAGCATTCTCATCGCGACGCAAAACCTTGGCCAACCGCGATTAACCTTCAAGGCAAACCTGTCAGCAAAAGCTTGAGCCGCCCGGCAAAGGGCTCCTGTATTCCGCCATGGCCAACACAAGCAGGAAGACGGCGATCCAGCCGACCCGCGCGGAAGACTACCCGGAATGGTACCAGCAGGTGATCCGGGCCGCCGAGCTGGCGGAAAATTCGCCGGTGCGCGGCTGCATGGTGATCAAGCCGTGGGGGTACACATTGTGGGAGAACATGCAGCGGGTGCTTGACCGCATGTTCAAGGAGACCGGCCACACCAACGCCTACTTTCCCCTGTTCATTCCAAAGAGCTACCTGGAAAAGGAGGCCCAGCATGTCGAAGGCTTCGCCAAGGAGTGCGCGGTGGTGACCCATTCGCGCCTCGAGCTGGGTCCCGATGGCAAGCTGCACCCGGCCTCCCCGCTGGAGGAGCCGCTGATCGTCCGGCCGACCTCCGAGACCATCATCGGCGAGATGTACGCCAAATGGGTGCAAAGCTACCGCGACCTGCCCATCCTGATCAACCAGTGGGCCAATGTGGTGCGCTGGGAGATGCGCACGCGCCTGTTCCTGCGCACCACCGAATTTCTCTGGCAGGAGGGGCACACCGCCCACGCCACCGCCGAGGAGGCATGGGAGGAGACCCGCCGCATGCTCGATGTCTACGCCGACTTCGCCGAGAACTACATGGCCATGCCGGTGCTCAAGGGCGAAAAGACCGAGGGCGAGCGCTTCCCCGGGGCGGTCGCGACCCTGTGCATCGAGGCCATGATGCAGGACCGCAAGGCCCTTCAGGCCGGCACTTCCCATTTCCTCGGCCAGAATTTCGCCAAGGCCAGCGGCATCCAGTTCCTCAGCGAGGCCGGGCGGCTCGAATACGCATGGACCACCTCGTGGGGGGTGTCCACCCGCCTGGTGGGCGGCTTGGTCATGACCCACGGCGACGACGACGGCCTGGTGCTGCCCCCGCGGCTCGCTCCCCTGCACGTGGTCATCCTCCCCGTCATTCCCAAGGAGGAGCAGCGCGCCCCGGTGCTTGAAGCCTGCGCGGCCCTGCGCGACGAGCTGGCCGCCGTCCAGTGGGACGGCCGCCGCCTTGAGGTCGAGCTGGACGCCCGCGACCTCCGCGGCGGCGACAAGCTGTGGCAATGGGTCAAGAAGGGGGTGCCCCTGCGCGTCGAGATCGGCCCGCGCGACCTCGCCGCCGGAACCGTGTTCATGGCCCGCCGCGACACGGGCGAAAAGGTCAGCCTGCCGCGGGCGGCGTTCGTCGCGCGGGTCCCCGCGCTGCTGGACGAAATCCAGGGCGGCCTGCTGGCCCGCGCCCGCGCCTTCCGGGAGGCCAACTCCCGGCTCATCGACAGCGAGGCCGAGTTCCGCGAGTTCTTCAAGTCCGAGGAGTCCGGCGGCGGCTTCGCCTGGGTGCATTTTTGCGGCGACCCGGCCATCGAGGACCGGCTCAAGCAGGAGCTCAAGGTCACCGTCCGCTGCATCCCGCAGGTCGCCGCGCCGGAGCCCGGTACCTGCATTTTCAGCGGCCGGCCCAGCCCCCAGCGGGTGGTCTTCGCCAAGGCGTATTAGATCCGTCGGATCGGTCCGATCCGTCCGATCTAATCAAATACCACGGTCTTGTTGCCGTAGACCAGCACGCGGTGCTCGAGGTGCCAGCGCACGGCTTGGGCGAGCACGGTCTTCTCGAGGTCGCGGCCGCGGCGCATCAGGTCGGCGACCGAATGGCGGTGGCTGACCGGCGTGACGCCCTGCTGGATGATCGGGCCGTCATCCAGCACCGCCGTGGCATAATGGGCGGTGGCGCCGATCAGCTTGACGCCGCGGGCATGCGCCTGGTGGTAGGGCCTGGCCCCGGCAAAGGCCGGCAGGAAACTGTGGTGGATGTTGATCACCGGGCAGCCGCACTCGGCAAGGAACCGCTCGGAAAGAATCTGCATGTAACGGGCCAGCACCACCAGCTCGATCCGGTGGGCGCGCAGCAATTCCAGCTGGCGCGCCTCGGCCCGGGCCTTGTCGTCGCGCCCGACCGGCACATGGTGGAAGGGCACGCCATAGTACGCCGCCACGTCGGCAAGGTCCGTGTGGTTGGAGACCACGCAGGCCACCGCGCACGGCAGGTCGCCCATCCTCCAGCGCGCCAGAAAATCCACAAAGCAGTGCTCGATCCGCGACACGAACAGGGCGACCCGCGCGCGGTGGTCGGAGCGGGCCACCTCGACGCGCATCCCGAGCGACTCGACGAAGGCGGCAAACGCCGCGGCCTCCGCGGCCAATTCGCCGGCCGGCTGCCACTCGATGCGCTGGAAAAAGATCCCGGCCTGGTCGTCGCGGTGCTGGTCGGCGTGCAGGATGTTGCCGTCGCGCTGGTAAATCCAGTTGGCGGTGCGCGCCACCAAGCCGCGCTGGTCGGGCCCGTGCAGCAGGGCGATCAGGGTCGGCGGCGGGTCCGGCGCGGGTTCCATGGCGGCGGTCCGTTCAGCCCTTGCGGGCCGGCGCGTGGATGCGGGCGCGGTAATGCTGCAGCGGCCGCACCCGCAGCTCGCGCCGGCTGAGCGCCTGCAGCGCCTGCACGGCCGCGCGCGCCCCCGACAGGGTGGTCATGATCGGCACGCCCTGCTTGATCGCCTCGGTGCGGATGACGTTCTCGTTGCGGCGCGGCACCATCCCGGCCGGCGTGTTGATGATCATGTGCAGCTCGCGGTTCTTGATCAGGTCGACCACATTGGGGCGGCCCTCGTTGATCTTGAACACGCCGCGCACCGGCACGCCGTTCAACTCGAGGTGCCTGCGGGTGCCGCTGGTCGACACGATGTTGAACCCGAGCGCCACGCAGCGGCGCGCGATGTCGACCGCCAGCGGCTTGTCGCTGTCCTTGACCGAGAGGAAAATGTTGCCCTTGCGGGGCAGGGCCGGCCCGGCGGCCATGTGGGTCTTGGCGAAGGCCATGCCGAGGTCGTCGTCGAGCCCCATGACCTCCCCGGTCGAGCGCATCTCCGGCGTCAGGGCGATCGGCGCCCCGGGGAAGCGCACGAACGGGAACACCGACTCCTTGACCGCCCAGAAGTCCGGGATGATTTCCTCGGTGAAGCCGAGTTCCGGCAGGGTCCTGCCCGCCATCACCAGCGCGGCCAGCTTGGCCAGCGGCACGCCGATGGCCTTCGACACGAACGGCACCGTGCGGCTGGCGCGCGGGTTGACCTCGAGGATGTACAGGTCCTCGCCCTTGATGGCGAACTGGATGTTCATCAGCCCGACCACGTTGAGCGCGCGCGCCAGGGCGTGGGTGGCCTCCCGCACCTCCTGCAGGATTTTGCGCCCCAGCGTGTGGGGGGGCAGCACCATCGCCGCGTCGCCCGAGTGCACGCCGGCGAACTCGATGTGCTCGAGCATGCCGCCGATCACCGTGGTGGTCCCGTCGCTGATGGCGTCCACGTCCAGCTCGATCGCGTCCTCGAGGAACTTGTCCAGCAGCACCGGCTTGCCCGGGGCCACGTCGAACACTTCCCGCACCACGCGCCGCATCTCGTCCTGGCTGTACAAAATGAACATGCCCCGGCCCCCGAGCACGAAACTCGGCCGCAGCAGTATCGGAAACCCGATACGATCGGCCTCGCGGAACGCCGCCTCCTCGTCATAGGCGATGCCGTTGACCGGCTGCCGGAGCCCCAGCCGGTGGAGGATGCCCTTGAACAGCTCGCGGTCCTCGGCCGCGTCGATCATGTCCGGATCGGTGCCGATGATGTTGACCCCGTGCGCCTTGAGCTGGCTGGCGAGGTTCAGCGGGGTCTGCCCGCCGAACTGCACGATGGCGCCCTCGCACCGCTCCTGATGGTAGACCTCGAGCACGTCGTCCAGCGTGAGGGGCTCGAAAAAGAGCCGGTCGGAGGTGTCGTAGTCGGTCGAGACGGTCTCCGGGTTGCTGTTGACCATCACCGTCTCGAACCCGTGCTCGCGCAGCGCGAAGCTGGCGTGCACGCAGCAGTAGTCGAACTCGATGCCCTGGCCGATGCGGTTGGGGCCGCCGCCCAGAATCATGATCTTCCTGCGGCTGCTCGGGATCAGCTCGTTCTCGTCGCCGTGGCTGGAGTAGTAGTACGGGGTGCGCGCCTCGAACTCGGCGGCGCAGGTGTCGACCAGCCGGTACACCGTGCGGATGCCGTGGCGCTCGCGCAGGCCGCGCACGGCGCCCTTGTCCAGGCCGGTGAGGTTGGCGATCTGCAGGTCCGTGAAGCCGGCCTCGCGGGCCTGGCGCAGCAGCGGGCCCGCAAGCGCCTTGCCGGCCCGCTGCAGGGATCGCTCGATCTCGGTGATTTCGCGCAGCTGGTGCAGGAACCACGGGTCGATCGCGCTCAGCGCGTGCACCTCGTCCACCGTGAAGCCGGCGCGGAAGGCGTAGCGGATGAAGTAGGGGCGCAGGCAGGTCGGGCGCGACAGGCCGGCGCGGATTTGCTCCGGGTCGGTCACCTCGTCGTTGCCCCACCGGCCGCCGCCGCCCAGCCCGAGCACGCCGACCTCCAGCGAGCGCAGCGCCTTCTGGAACGACTCCTTGAAGGTGCGCCCGATCGCCATCGCTTCCCCCACCGACTTCATCGACGAGGTCAGCGTGTCGTCCGTGTCGGGGAACTTCTCGAACGTGAAGCGCGGAATCTTGGTGACCACATAGTCGATGGTCGGCTCGAAGCAGGCCGGGGTCTCCCGGGTGATGTCGTTCTTGAGCTCGTCCAGACTGTAGCCGACCGCCAGCTTGGCGGCGATCTTGGCGATCGGGAACCCGGTGGCCTTGCTGGCCAGCGCCGACGAGCGGCTCACCCGCGGATTCATCTCGATGATCACCATCCGGCCGGTCTGCGGGTGCACCGAAAACTGGATGTTGGAGCCGCCGGTCTCGACCCCCACCTCGCGGATGCAGGCGAACGAGGCGTCGCGCATCAACTGGTACTCCTTGTCGGTCAGGGTCATGGCCGGCGCCACCGTGATCGAGTCGCCGGTGTGCACCCCCATCGGGTCGAAGTTCTCGATGGAGCAGATCACCACGCACTGGTCCTTGTGGTCGCGCATGACCTCCATCTCGAATTCCTTCCACCCCAGCAGGCATTCCTCGATCATCACCTCGTGCACCGGCGAGGCGTCCAGCCCGCGCTGGACCAGCTCCTCGAAGTCCTCCCGGTTGTAGGCCACCCCGCCCCCCGTGCCGCCCAGCGTGAAACTCGGCCGGCTGATCAGCGGAAAGGTCCCGATCTCCTCCATCGCCTGCCGCGCCTCCTCCAGGCTCTTCACCACCCGGCTCACCGCCACGTCCAGCCCGATCCGCTGCATTGCCTCCTTGAACAGCTCGCGGTCCTCCCCCTTCTGGATCGCCTCGTAGCGCGCCCCGATCATCTCCACCCCGTATTTCTGCAAAATCCCGGCCTCGTGCAGCGCGCAGGCCAGGTTGAGCGCCGTCTGCCCGCCCAGGGTCGGCAGCAGCGCCTGCGGCCGCTCCGCCGCGATGATCTTTTCCAGAATCTCCACGTTGAGCGGCTCGATGTAGGTGACATCCGCAAAGTCCGGGTCGGTCATGATGGTCGCCGGGTTGCTGTTCACCAGCACGATCCGGTAGCCCTCCTCCCGCAACGCCTTGCACGCCTGGGTGCCGCTGTAGTCGAATTCGCACGCCTGGCCGATGATGATCGGCCCCGAACCGATGATCAGGATGCTTTCAATGTCCGTTCGTTTGGGCATTGAAAACCGAAATAAGCCCCCGCCCGCGACCGCGCGCAAGGAGAATCTCCCGCCCCCCCCCACGCCAACTCCCACTCGTACTCGTACTCCTACTCCTACTCGTACTCGTACTCCCACTCGTACTCGTACTCCTGCGTCCACTCCCCCTCCTACCCACCAGCCGCCGGCCAAGGGGCGAGTACGAGCAGGAGTACGAGTACGAGCAGGAGTACGAGTACGAGTAGGAGTACGAGCAGGAGTACGAGTAGGAGGAGGAGGATAGATAACATCCATTAGCATTTCTAATCTTTTTGCCTCCCGGCACAATCGTGCTTGCGGGGGAATAGCCCTATTCATAAGGGCTTCTTATCGGCCCAGCCCCATGCCCGGGCGGTATCCACCTCCACCAACGCACGCCAACCCGGTTCCGACCATGAAAACGCCGCTGCTCCCCGCGCCTCGGGCGCTGACCCTGACCCTCGTTCCGGCCGCCGTGCTGGCGGCGCTGCTGCTGGCCCCCGGTGGGGCGCTGGCGCGCAACAATATCCGCACGAGTTTTTTCACCGTCTACCCGAGCGCGGTGGGGACCGTGCTGGACACGGTTCCGAGCAAGCCGACGCACTGCGGGGTGTGCCATTTCGACTTCAACGGCGGCGGGGCGCGCAACCCGTACGGGCTGGCGATCCAGAACGCCGGTTTCAGCCTGAACCAGGAGTCCGGGCGGCAGAACGCGATCAACGCGGTGGCCAACCTGGACTCCGACGGGGACGGGTTCACCAACATCCTGGAAATTAACGGGTACAATCTCGGCTACACCAATATCCCGACCTTTCCGGGATACACGGCCGGCAACGTGGGATCGGTCACCAATGTCACCCTGTCGGACATTGTGAACAATCTGACCCCGACGACGAATGTGGACAACACGCCGCCGACGGTGACGGTGCTCAGCCCGAACGGCGGGGAAACGCTGGTGGCCAACCAGCCGACCACGATCACCTGGACCGCGAGCGACGCTCAGAGCGGCGTGGTGGCGATCCGCATTTACGAGTCGATCGACGGCGGGGCGACCTGGAAGCCGCTGGTGATCGGGATCGAGAACACGGGCAGCTGGACCTGGTTCCCGGCCAACCGGCCGACCCTTGCGGCCAAGGTCCGGGTGCAGGCGTTCGACGGGGCGGGCAACAACGCCGCCGACGAGAGCAACGCGTTCTTCTCCATCATTTCGCCGCCGGGCGGGCGGGCGCCGACGACGCTCCGGGACTTCGACATGCCGGGCACCCAGCCGTTCGAGGGCGGTCCCGAGCATTCCTCGCCGCAATTCTGCGGCTCCTGCCACGGCGGCTACGACGCGGGCGTGGAGCCCTACTTCAACTGGCAGGGCAGCATGATGGCGATGGCCTCGCTCGACCCGCTGTTCGAGGCCAACCTTGCAATCGCCAACCAGGACGCGCCCGACTCGGGCGACCTGTGCCTGCGCTGCCACATCCCCAATGCGTGGTTGCAGGGCCGTTCGGTTCCAACCAATGGCGGCGGCGTGCTCACGCATGACAAGATCGGCGTCTCGTGCGACTTCTGCCACCGCATGGTCGATCCGGACTATGTCGCCGGCCTGAGCCCGGCGCGGGACGCCGACGTGCTGGCGCTGCTGAGCTTCCCGTTCCCTGATGGGACGCCCCAATACGGCAACGGCATGTACGTGGTCGACTCCTCGGCGATCCAGCGCGGCCCGTTCAACATTGCGCCGGGCATGGCCGGGCACCCGACCATTCTGTCGCCGTTCCACAAGAGCTCGGCGCTGTGCGGCACCTGCCACGACGTCAGCAACCCGGCGTTCAACTGGAGCGACATCACCGGCAAATACGAGCTGAACGCGCTCAACACGCCGAACGCCGATTTCTCGCCGGAATCGATGGCGCCGGTGGAGCGCACCTACAGCGAGTGGCTGCACAGCGCCTACAACACGGTGGAGGGCGTGCTGGCCCCGCAGTTTGCCGGAAACAAGTGGCCGCCGACGGTGTCCAGCTGCCAGGACTGCCACATGCGGGCGGTCGCCGGCTACGGGGCGAAGCCTTCGGAAGGAGCGCCGTTCCGGCAGGACATTCCCCTGCATGACATGACGGGTGGCAGCACCTGGATACCCGGCTTGATCGCCGGCGGTCAGGTGCCGGGAGTCAACCCCGCCAACCATCCGAACCTCAGCGTGGCGGCGGCGCAGGCCGGCATCACGCGCGCCACCTACATGCTGCAGAACGCCGCCGATTTGGGGGCGGAGCAGACGATTGGCAACCTGGTGGTGCGGGTGACCAACCAGACCGGCCACAAGCTGCCGACCGGCTACCCGGAAGGCCGCCGCATCTGGCTGAATGTGCGGTTCTACGACGCCGCGGACCAACTGATCCACGAGTCCGGGGCCTACGATCCGGAGACGGGGGTCCTGACCAAAGAAGGCGCCAAAATCTACGAAGTGCACCCCGGGATCGATGAGAACATCAGCGGCGCGGTCGGCGTGCCGGTCGGCAAGTCGTTCCACTTCGTGCTGAACAACGCGGTCTTCAAGGACAACCGCATCCCGCCGCGCGGCTTCACCAACGCGGCCTTCGCGCTGTTCGGCGGGGCCCCGGTCAATTACAGCTACGCCGACGGCCAGTATTGGGACGACACGCCATACACCGTGCCGGCCGGCGCGGTCCGCGCCGAGGTCAAGCTCTACTACCAGAGCACCGGCAAGGAGTTCGTCGAGTTCCTGAAAAACCAGAACACCAGCAATTCCAAGGGCGACGAGCTGTACCAGTTGTGGGACGAGAACGGCAAGTGCCCGCCGACGCTGATGGCCTCCGCCTCGTATTCGGTGCTGGACGCCGGCGGCGACTTCGACGGCGACGGCCTGAGCAACATCGCGGAGCACGCCTTCGGGTCCGATCCGTACAGCGCCGGCAGCGCCCATCGTCCGGTCGGGCACAGCATCGAGGTGGGCGGCGTGCCGCATGTCGCGCTGAGCTTCATCCGGCGCAAGGACCTGACCGGCGCCCAGATCGTTGTTGAAGTCTCGACCGACCTGCAGGATTGGCACACCGCCGCGCCCGCGGAAGTGCTCGAGCACAGCGTGACCGACAACCACGACGGAACGGAAACGGTGGTGTTGGCGATGGCTGCGCCGCTTGGCGCGGGCGAGCGCCAGTTCATGCGCCTGCGCGTCAGCGCGCAGTGAGGCCCCCTCCCTTGCTCCTGCTCCTTGCTCTTGCTCCTGCTCCTGCTCTTGCTCCTGCTCCTGCTCCTGCTCCTTGCTCCTGCTCCTTGCTCCTGCTCGTACCGGGTTGGGAGCAAGATCATGGAGCAAGATCATGGAGCAAGAGCAAGGAGCAAGAGCAAGGAGCAAGAGCAAGGAGCAAGAGCAGGAGCATGAGCAGGAACGGGAGTATATCCATCAAGGCAGCGGCTTGCCGCGGCCGGCGAGGTAGAGGGCGTACCATTCCTCGCGGCTGAGGGTCAGCTCGAGCGCCCGGTGGCAGGCGCGCAGGCGGGCGGGGTCGCGTGTGCCGATGACCGGCTGGATGCCGGCCGGGTGGCGCAGCAGCCAGCCGATGACCACCGCCTCCGCCGGCACGCCGTGCGCGGCGGCGATGTCCGCCACCAACGCGGCCGTTCGGGCGGCGCGCCCATCGGGGTCCTTGTCCGGCGTGCGGCCGCTCAGGTAGCCGTAGGCCATCGGCGCCCACGCCTGGGTCACCACACCGTGGATACGGTGCCACTCGAGGGTGCCGTCGGCCGGGTGTCCCGGGGCCGGCTGCCGCTCGGCGCTCACCACCGAGCAGTCCAGCAGGCTGGTGCGCAACAGGTTCAGCTCGACCTGGTTGGCCACCGGCACAAACCCCGCCGCGCGGAACAGCTCCAGCAACGGCGGCGGAAAGTTGGAAACGCCGAAATGGCGGACCTTGCCGGCGGCACGCAGTTGATCGAAGGCGGCGATCACCTCCGCCGGCTCGGCCAGCAGGTCCGGCCGGTGGAGCAGGAGGATGTCAAGGTATTCGGTGCCGAGGCGCCGCAGGCTGGCGTCCACGGAGGCAAGGATGTGGCCGCGGGAAAAATCGAACCGGTGGGGGTCGCCGGGCCGCGGCTCGCCCGGGAAGCGGATGCCGCACTTGGTCTGCAGGATGACCGACTCACGGGGGACCCCCAGCTCGCGCAGCAACTCGCCGAACAGCGCCTCGCTGCGGCCGCGGCAATAGATGTCCGCATGGTCGAAGCAATTCCAGCCCAGTTCCAGCGCGGTCTCCAGCGCGGCGCGCGCGCGGTTCCGCGCTTCGGCGGGGATGGCGGCGTCCGGCTCCCACCCGCCGCCGAAATGCATGCAGCCGAGGGCGAGCCGGGTGGCGCTCAATCCGGGCGCCAGCGGGTAGGGCAGCGTGTGCATGCCCCGGTTCTCGGGCGTCCCCGGCGCCGGGTCAAGCGCCGGCCTCGAGCAGGTCCACCAGGTACCGGCCGGGGCGGTAGTTGCCCATAATGACGATGGTCTTGCCGTCGCGGCGCATGCGGACCTCGGGGATGCGGATTTCCGGGGTTTTGTGCGGCGCGTACAGCACGTCGTCATGCGAGGCGTGGAGCCGGTTCTTGAACTTGTCGGGGGTGAGGCTGCCGCCGAGGTGGTCGCTGCGGCCGGTGGCCACATGGATGGTGCCGAGGATTTTCTCGTCCTGGATATCCCGCCCGCTGAAGGGCAGCACCTGGGTGCCAAACCCGAGTTCACCAATCGCGCCGGTCATCGGATCATCCGCGAGTTTTCGGTTGTGGGCCTCGATCAGGTCGTAATCGCCGTAGATCAGGCGGCTGCTGACGATGCGGCCATCCTTCACGGTGAGCAGACCAAGGGTCTCTTCGCCGTACTTGAAGGGGAACTGCCCCTCGGCGCCTTCCGGGACGAAGTACACTTCACCGGCCGGCAGATTGGCCACGTCAGGCTTGCCCGGGGGGCACAGGCCGTGGCTTTTCTGCGCCTCCTGGCCGTTGGTGATCAGCCGCAGCGTGGTCTCCAGGCCCTCCACCTGGAAGTCGATCTCGAACCAGTCCGCCCGGGTGAGGCCCCGGCGCAGCTTCTCCGCGTCGCGGCTCACCTCGTTGTAATCGACACTCAGCCCGGTGTCCACGATGACCTGGTTGAGGCCGTGCAGCGTGGCGCCACGAAAGCCGTACTGCTTGGCCTTGGCGGTGAGGGGCGCGGTGGCCGAGTAGGTCGACACCACCAGGATGATCTGGTAGTGTGGATAAATGTCGCGCTCGAGGCTGAGCTGGCGGCCGGCCAGGTCGAAACATTCGTCGGCCAGGTCGAGGTTGCTGCCGCCCGTCTCGGGATAGGCGTAAATCTCGCCGCCCGTGTAGTTCAATTCCGCCAACACGCCCCGTCTAAAACCTTCGTAGAACACCTTGTGGCCATAATTTTGGATCGAGAGGCGGGGGTTCCGCAGAAAGGCGAAGTCCTTTATCTCGCGCGGGTCCGGCAGGTCGATCAGGATGCACAAGCGCTCGCCGGAGCCCTTGCCGAAGCAGGTTTCCATAAGGCGTTTGAGAGAAAACGGGGGAAAGGTGCGTTTGCTGGCGTCGAATTCCATGCCGCAACCCTACCCCACCCTTGCGCCCTGTAAAGTTCGCTTCCGACGCGCGGGCGCATTTTCCAGTGACCGGTCCCCCAGCCGGCCAAGCGGAGGGGGTGCCGCCGGTCACTCGAACTGGCCGTCGCGCATGTGCAGGCAGACGTCGCAGGATTGGGCCAGCTCGCGGTTATGGGTGACCACGAGGACGGTGCGGCCGAGGTCGTGGGCGAGTTTCTGGAGCTGGGCGAAGAGGGCCTTGGAATTCTCGAAATCGAGGTTGCCGGTAGGCTCGTCGGCGAGGATCAGTTCCGGGTCGTTGGCGAGGGCGCGCGCCACCGCCACCCGCTGGCGCTCGCCGCCGGAAAGCTGGTTGCCCATGCGGTTGGTCTTGTCGCCGAGGCCGACCAGCTCCAGCAGCCGGCAGGCCTTTTCCCATGCGGCCTGGCGGCTGACGCCGCCGCGCCGCAGCATGGGCAGCACGAGGTTTTCGGCGGCGGTAAACTCGGCCAGCAGGAAATGGAATTGGAAGACGAACCCGATGCGCCGGGCGCGGATGGCGGTGCGCCGGGACTCGTCGGCGGTGTCGACGCGCTCGCCGAGCAGCCGGATTTCGCCGGCGTCGGGGCGGTCGAGCAGCCCGAGCAGATAGAGGAGGGTGCTCTTGCCGCAGCCGCTGGGGCCGACCACCGCGTAGGTGCGGCCGCGTTCGACCACCAGATCGAGCCCGCGCAGCACATGGACGCGGTCGGCCCCCTCGCCCAGCGAGCGGTGCAGCTGGCGGGCCTCAAGTACCGGCGGTTGGAGGGGAGGGGCCACGACGCGTCAGCCTCCCGTGCCGCGGATGACCACACCGGGCTCCAGCCGCGCGGCCCGGCGGGCGGGGATCAAGGCGGCCACGATCACCACCACGCCGGCCACCACCGCCGCCCACAGGTAGTGCCAAAGGGACCAGGTCACGAGAAAATGATCGGTTGAAAAGATGCCGCGGATGCGGATGGGCAGGCTCTCGGCCGCGCGCGTGAGGACCGCGGCAAGCCCAAAGCCGACAAGGGTGCCGAGCGCGTACACAATGAGGCCCTGATACAAAAAAATGGACAGGATGTCGCGCCGGCGGAAGCCGACCGAGCGCAGGATGGCGATCTCACGGGCCCGCTCCATGACGATGATCGCGAGGGTATTGAACATCCCCAGCCCGGCGATCAGGATGATGGTGGACATGGACAGGGCCGAGGAAATCCTCAGCACGCGGAACACCTCGAGCCACGACTTCTCGCGTTCCTGCCAGCTGGCCACGTAGTGGCCGAGGGCATGCTCCATCTGCCGCGCAAGGGCGGGCGCCTTGCCGGGGTCGCGGGTCATCACCTGGATATAGCTGATCCGGTCCATCTCCCCCAACAGGCGGCGGGCCTCGGGGAGATGAATGAACACGTGGGTCTTGTCGAAAATGTCGATACCGGTCTCGAAGACGGCCTGCACGCGGTAGCGGCGCGTCTCGCCAAGGTGGCTGAGCAGCAGGAAACTTCCCGGCATGACCCCGAGCCGCTCGGCCAAGCGGTTGCCGACCAGGAGCCCGTCGGGCGTCGCGGCGAACGCCCGCAGGTCGCCGCGGGTGATTTGATGCTCGAGGTCGGAGACCTGCACGTACTCGCCGGGATTGATGCCGATGACGCGCCCGCTTTCCGAGCGGAAACCGCTGGTGATGCGGACATCGCCGCGCAGGACCGGTGCGGCGCCCGTGACCTCGGAAAATTGCCGCACCGCTTCGATGATTTGGCGCGGGTTCCCAATGCCGGCCACATAGGCCCGGCCCTCGCGCAGCGGCACCTCAAACTGCCCGAGCCCGTCGCGGGAGGCCGCCATCATGCTGGTTACGGTGCTTTGAAATTGGTCCTGGATGCGGATGGTGCCGTTGGTGCCAAGGATGGTGCGGATGAAAAAGCTCTCGAAGCCGCTGGTCTGCGCCTGGGTGAAAATGAAGAAGGCCACCCCGAAGATGATCCCCGCAAGGCTCATCAGCATGGCCCGCTTCTTGGCAATCAGGAACCGCCAGGCGATGAGGAGGTTCTCGCGCATCCGCTCAACGCGCCCCGGCAAACACGGTCTTCACGCGATCCCCGGCGCGCAGCAGGTTCTGATCCTCAAGGATGACCAGCTCGCCCTCCCGGATGCCCTCGATGATTTCCGCCTGCATCAGGCCGAGATAACCGGGGCGCACGCGGCGCACCTCGACCCGGCCATGGTGCGCCACATAGACGCGGTCGCCGATCAGGGCGCGCCGCGGAATCAGCACCGCGCCGGGCCGCTCGTCCTTCACCAAGTAACCCTCGCCGGTGAGACCGGGCGCGGGCACAAGGTCGGTTTCGGCAAGGTTGACGATCACGGTGCGGGTCTTGGTGCGGGGGTTGGCGACGTCAACGAGGCGGCCGACGGTGCCGGCAAAGGTTCGGTCGGGATAGCTGGCAAGGCGCAGGGTCACGGTTTGTCCCTCCCGCACGCCGAAATAATCCTCCTCGGCCAGTTCCATCTGCACAAAGCGGCCGTGGGCGACCAGCCGCACCAAGTTTTGCCCCGGGTTGACCCAGTCGCCCGGGAAGGCATATATCTCGGCGACCACCCCCGCGAACGGGGCCGCGGTGGTCATCTGCTCCTTCAGCAGCAACAATTGGGCGAGCTGGTTTTCATTGAGCCGCCGGTCCTCGTTGCGCTGGATTTCCTCCAGCCGCGCCATGACGTGGCGCTTGCGCCGCTCGCGCAGGAGGTTTTCCAGGCGCGACGCCGGCGCCTGCTGGAGCCCGACCGCCAGCCGCACACCCTCAATTTCGGCGTCGAGGCTCTCGAGATCGATCCGGTTGGCGGCCTCCAGCTCATAGCGGGCGGCAGCCGCCTCCAGCCGGATGCGGGCCTGCTCGATGCGGAGGTCGAGCTCGGCGGAATCCTGGACCGCCAAGACCTCCCCGGCCTCGACGCGCCGTCCGGCCGCGCCCACCGCGCTGACGATCTGGCCGCGCTGCTGCGCCTTGACCTGCAAATCCGCGGTGGCGAGCACCTCGACGGAGCCGGTCACCGCGTCGATGGCCGTGCCGATGCTCGCGGGCGCCACGAGGACGTGGGCCGTGAACTGGCGGCTGAGCAGCCAGATGCCGGCGGCCAGCAGCAGGAGCGGCAGCAGGATTTTGAGGGCGGCTTTCATGGCGCATCAGGGGGGCCGGGCGGGGGCGGGTCCACGCCCAACAGCACACCCAACTCCATCAGGTTGTTGAGGTATTGGATGCGCGCCTCCAGCAGGCGCTGGCGCGCATCCTGATAATCAATTTCGCCCTGCATCAGCTCGGTCGCCGTGATGCGGGAACCGCCCGCCTGTTCGCGCAACAGCTCCAGCCGGCGCGCCAGCAGCTGCTGGCGCTTGCCGCGCGCATCGAGCTGCGTGCGGTTCAGGGCGAGCTCGGCCAGCAGGTTGCGGGCGCGCTGGCGCCATTCCTGCTCGGCCGCCTCCCGGTGCACGGCCAGCGCCCGCTTGCGCGCGAGCGCGCTGCGCTTCAGGCCGGCGGTCTGCCAGCCGTCGAAGATGTTCCAGTTGATCTGGAGTCCGGCGTAATATTGGGTGCGGAAAATGGAGCGGTCCTGGTTCACCGCGTCGAGCCGGTCGGTATAGACGCCCGACACGAGGTCAAACATCGGCCAGTTGCGCCGGGCCAGGATATCCAACTGCTGCTGCTCGATGGATTCGAGCACCGAGAGCCGCAGCAGGGCGGGGTCGGCGGCGTCGGCGGTCATGGCGTTCACGGCCTTTCCCAGCGCGGCGAAATCCTGCTCGGGCATGGGCTCGATGGTGTCGAGCGGATGGCCGTGCAAGCGTTCCGGGCGGAAGGCGGGGCCGACCAGCCTCTGCAAGGTCGTCTCCAAATCAAGGATCACCCGTTCGGTGTGGGCCAGCCCCTCGCGGGTTTCGAGCAGGCGGGCTTCCAGCTCCAAGGCCTCCTGCTCGGCCAGTTGGCCGGCCTCCGCCAGTTGGCGGCGGGCGGCGGCGAGGGATTCGGCCAGCGCGACCGATTGTTCGAGGATGGCGCGGCGCTGCTTGTGGTGGAGCCAGGCCAGGTAGGTGCGACGCAACTGCATCCGGTGCTGCCGGGTGAGGCGACCCTGTTCGAGCGATTCGAGGAACAGCCTTTGCTCGGCGATGCGCTGCTGCCGCTCGAGGTTGCCCCACTGGTAGAGCGGCTGGGTCACCGTCAGGTTCACGTTCGCGAGACCGCGCAGCGTGTCATCGATGTCCTCGCGCACTTCGTAACTGCCGAGCAGGCGGGCGTGGAGGCGCACGCTGGGGCGGCGCTGGGACCGGGCCACCTCGAGATCGCCCGCGCGTTCCTCGACCCGCAACGCACCCAACCGGGGCTCGGCGGCGGCGGTCGCGGCCTGGTCGAGCAGCAGCTGCAGCTCCGGAAAGAATTCCTCGGCAAACGGAATGGCCGGCAGCCCGCCGGCGGCGAAGGCGGGAAGCGAGGCGATCCCCAGCGCGGCCAGCGCCCTGCGCCTAAAATTTCGGTTGGGGAACATAGCCGCGGTTGCGTTTCTTGCGCACGGGTTGTTCGAGCTTCTCGAACAAAGGGGACCAGTTGTATTGGAACGATTCCAGCTTTTTCTGGGGAATCGGCCGGCCGATGAAGCGCTCGATGGCGCGCAGGTATTCCATCTCGCCGGCGGTGAACAGGGTGATGGCATCGCCGCTGCGGTGGGCCCGCCCGGTGCGCCCGATGCGGTGGACGTAATCCTCCGGGTGCAGCGGGATGTCATAATTGATGACATGGCTGACGCCGCTGATGTCGATGCCGCGCGCCACGATGTCGGTGGCGACCAGAATCTCGATCTTGCCGGACTTGAAATCGGCCATGACGGCATCGCGCTCGCTCTGGCGACGGTCCGAATGGAGCACGCCGACCGGGCCGTGCCGGGTCTCGTTGAGCCAGCGGGCGATCATGTCGGCCCCGACTTTGGTGCGGGTGAAAATGAGCACGCTGTGGTAGTTGAGTTCCGCAAGCAAAGCCACCAACAGGTCGAACTTCTGGCGGTCATCGACGGGATAGATGCTGTGGGAGATGGTTTCGGCCGGCTGGCGGCCGCCGCCGATCTTGATATGCAGGGGGTTCTTGAGCATCGACTGGGTGAGGCGCTCGATTTCCGGGGGGATCGTGGCCGAGAACAGCAGGCTCTGGCGCCGGGGCGGGCACTGTTTCAGGATGCGCCGCACATCCGGCATGAAGCCCATGTCGAGCATGCGATCGGCCTCGTCGAGCACCAGCACTTGCAGGTTTTTCAGGCTCACCGCCTTCTGGCCCATGTGGTCGAGCAGACGGCCGGGCGTGGCCACCACGATGTCGACGCCCCGGTTGAGGGCCTGGCGCTGGTGGCCGTAGCCGACCCCGCCATGCAGCAGCACCGACCTGAGCGGACGGTACTTGCCGTACAGTTGAATCTGCTCGATCACCTGCTGGGCAAGCTCGCGGGTGGGCTCGAGAATGAGCACACGCGGGTCGTGCTGGTTGCCCTCCAGCCGCGACAGCAGCGGCAGGGCGAAGGCGGCGGTCTTGCCGGTGCCGGTCTGCGAGCCGCCGATCAGGTCGCGGCCGGCCAGCAGCGCGGGAATCGCCTCCATCTGGATGGGGGTCGGGATGGTGTAGCCCTTTTCCAACACCGCCCGCAGCACGTCCGGGTGCAGGCCCAAGTGTTCAAAGGCAGGCGGGGGAACACTGTCCGCCGCCGGTGGTTCAATGATTTGCTCCATGGTTTGGTCTGGTCAGCCCGTGATGTCCCCCACGGGCGTGCGGGGAACCGCCAACCACGAACCTACAGGGATACCCTCACCGGCGATGACGAGCCCGAGGGCATTCGTGTCCATTCGTGATTGGCGGTTGAAAGACGGGCGATTATCAGGCGCCCCAACCGCGGTTCAAGTACGAATCGGGGGCAAATTCACCACTCCTACTCCTCCTCGTACTCCTACTCGTACTCGTACTCGTACTCCTGCTCGTACGTACTCCCAAGCGTATGCTTGCCCTTGGCGCGGGGGAGGGGATAGAGGGCAGGAGTACGAGTACGAGTACGAGTACGAGTAGGAGTAGGAGTGGGAGTGGGAGTGGGAGTGAGTGCGGGTAGTTTGTCGTCGCCCTACCGGGGGCGGATTGCGCCGACGCCGTCGGGATGGCTGCACCTCGGCCATGCCGCGACTTTCCGGACCGCATGGGAGCGGGCGCGGCAGGCAGGGGGCAGGCTCGTTTTCCGCACCGAGGACCTCGATCCGGAGCGCTGCCGTCCCGAATATGCCCAAGGGGCGATCGAAGACCTGCGCTGGTGGGGGCTTGACTGGGACGAGGGACCGGATTGCGGAGGCCCCTTCGCGCCTTATGTCCAGAGCGAGCGCCTTGCGCTGTACGCGGAAGCAATGGCCCGGCTGCGCGAGCTCGGGCTGGTGTATCCCTCGCCGCACTCGCGCCGGGAGATCGCGGCGGCCGGCCCCGTTCCCTCGCCGGTCGATGGCGAGCCGCTGTTTCCGCCCAGCCTGCGGCCGGCCATACGGCTGTGCCCGCCCGCCCCTGCCACCAACGGGATGCCATGGCGCTTTCGGGTGCCGGATGGGCGCACCATCCGTTTCACCGACGGCCGCTGCGGGCCGCAGCAATTTGTCGCCGGACGGGATTTCGGCGATTTCCTCGTGTGGCGGCGCGACGGCCTGCCGGCTTACGAGCTGGCGGTGGTCGTCGATGATGCGGCCATGGGCATCACCGAGGTGGTGCGCGGCGCCGACCTGCTGCTCTCCACCGCCCGCCAATTGCTGCTGTACGAGGCGCTGGGCTGGCAACCGCCCGCATGGTACCATTGCCCGCTGGTGGTCGATCCGCAAACCGGCCAACGCATGGCCAAGACCCACCGCTCGTTGGCGCTACGGGCGCTGCGCGCCGCCGGGTATCCGCCCGGCGGCGCCCCGGAGCGGTACTTGGGCTTTGACGGATAGAGGCAGGCTGGTACACGTCCCGGCGATGCCGCAAATTCCACAGAACGACTGGCTGACGGGGCGCATTGCCCGGCTGGACTTCTGGAAACAGTGGCTGGGGCCGGACTGTCCGTCCCCCGCGGAGCGTTTCCAGCGGCTGCAGTCCGATCGCCCCCTGCCCGCCTGGCTGATAGCCGGCCTGCCGGAAAAGAAACCCCGCCTGCGCGTGCTCGATGTGAACGCGGGCCCGCTCTCCACCCTCGGCACGACCGCGCAAGGACAGACCGTGGAGTTGATCCCCATCGATGAGCTGGCGCAGGACTTCGATCGCTTGTTGCAGCAATACGCGCTGATCCCGCCCGTGCGGACCCGCTTCTGCGCCGCCGAAGACATTCTGGCAACCTTTGGCACGGATTCCTTTGACCTGATTTTTTCCTGCAACGGGATGGATTTCACCCGTGACCCGCTGGCGGTGTACCGGCAGATGCTGGATTGCCTGGCACCGGGGGGCCGCATCGTCACGCTCCATGAAACATGCACAAGGGCCAGACAGCCGCTGGAAGAACCTTACCGGCACTTCCATGTATTCAGCGCCGGCCGCATCGTGATTCAGAACAGGTCGTATCGCCGCGATTTGCAGGACGCCCTGCCGCGGGCACGGGTGACCGCCCGTCAGGAGGGCGCCTGCCTCAAAGTGGAGATTCAGCACGCCTCGAGCACAGGCCGCGCGCGGTTGCCGCAGCCCCGCCCAACAGGCAACGGTCTTCCCGAGCTGATCAGCGTCCATATTCCCAAAACCGCCGGCACTTCGTTCCGGCTGTTCCTGGAACGCCTCTACGGCCCCCAGTTTCGCCCCATGTACAGCGAGGAGGAGACGGACCCTGATTTGGCTGCGGTGTTTGAATTCAGCCCGGAAACGCGTTGCCTGCACGGCCACATCCAAGCGACTGCCTTCGCTCGCCAATTCCCGAACGCGCTCCGCATCACATGGCTGCGGGAGCCGGTCCAGCGGATCGTTTCCAGTTACCACCAGTATTTGCGGCATCCGGAATCCGAGTGCCGCTGTTCGGTCAGCCAACGCATGCGCCGGGAAGGATGGAGCCTGTTGGAATTTGCCGGCACCCCGGAGATACGGAATCAGCAGACATGGTACCTCGACGCCCTGCCGTGGGATCAGTTCCTGTTTATCGGGATCACGGAGCGATACGAGGAATCCCTGCGCCTGTTATGCCATCTGTTGGGCGTGGCCCCGCCCCAATCGATCGCCGCGGTCAACACCAACCCCGCCAAGGATGTCGCGCAACGCTATGTGCTCACCGATGGGCAGCGCAAGCAGATGGAGTTCCTCTATGCGGAAGACCTTGAGTTCTACCGCTACGCCACCAGCCGGCTGGACCGGCAACTGCGTCAGGCCTTCGGCGGCTCCCCGGTAAAGCGGGCGGTCCGCTGAAGCAGGGCCGTCACGGTCCGGTCCATCTCCATGTCGCGGAGAATTTGCAAGGCGCGTTGCGGGTCCGGCGCGGGGGCAGGGATGCCGGGAGGAACAGCGACCGGCTTCAGCCGGGTCATCTCCAGGTTGCGGCGCAGGGTGTCGGCCGCGGCGTAAACGAGGCCCTGGAAGCGCTTGGGTTGGAGTTCGCCGCAGTGGGCGATGATTTCCTCGAGGGAACCGTACCGCTGAAGCCACATGGCGGCGGTTTTGGGGCCGACGCCGGGAAGCCCCGGAATATTGTCGGAGGTATCGCCGATCAGGGCGAGGTAGTCGGCGATGCGGGCGGGCGCGACCCCGAACTTTTCCTCGACCCCGGCCGCGTCCAGTTGGCGCCAGCCGAGTTTGGGGTTGGCGGTTGGCGGCGGCATCCATTGCGTGACCGGGCCGCCAACCAACTGGGCAAGGTCCTTGTCGGCGCTCACGATCAGCACCTGATGCCCGTCGGCGGCAAACCGCGCGCTGTAACCGGCGATCAGGTCGTCGGCCTCGACCCCGTCCTGCTCCACCCCGCAATAGCCGGCCGCGCGGGTCCACTCCTTGATGATCGGAATCTGGCGCTTCAGCGCCTCCGGCGCCTCCTCGCGATTGGCTTTGTAGGCCTCATGCAATTCGAGCTGGCGGCGGGGGTCGCCGAGATCGAAAAACACGAGCAGGCGATCGGGCTTGAGGTTGTCCTCGATCCACCAGAGGGTGCGCACCCAGCCGTGCAGGGCTCCGGTCGGGAAACCGTCCGCACGGGTCAGCTCGGGCATGCCGTAGTAGGCGCGGAAGGCCAGATTGAACCCGTCGACCAGGGCGATTTTCATGGCGCCCACGTGGTTAAAGCCGGCAGGTGCGGATGTCCTGGGCGATGATGCCCTTGGCGCCCAGCTCGCTCAGCTGGTCGATGATGCGGTTGAGGCCGGCGGTGCGCACCATGGCGGCCACCGCGACCCAGCCTTCCTCGCTTACCGGAGACAGGGTGGGGCTCTTCACCCCCGGCGTGATGCGGCACGCCGCCTCGATCACCGCGCGCGGAACCACATACTCGAGCAGCACATACTCGCGGGCCACCAATATCCCCTCGAGCCGCTTCACCAGGCGGTCCATGCCGGCGCCCTGGCTGCTGCCGGCGCGTTGGATGAGCACCGCCTCGGAAGTCAGGATCGGTTCGCCGATGGTTTCCAATCCGGCCTCGACCAAGGTCTGGCCGGATTCCACCACGTCCGCAATGGCGTCGGCCACGCCCAGCTGGATCGAAATCTCCACGGCGCCATCCAGCCGTACAATTTCCGCCTCGACCCCCCGTCCCTGCAGGTCCCGCCTCACCAGGTTGGCATAGCTCGTGGCCACGCGCTTGCCGCCCAGCCGTTCCGGCACCAGCCCCGACCCCTGTGGCGCGGCGTAACAAAACCGCGAGCGCCCGAAGCGCAGCGCCAGCCGTTCCTCGACCGGCGCCTCCGAATCGAGCACCAGATCGCGCCCGGTAATGCCCGCCTGGACAAGGCCCGAGCCGACATAGACCGCGATGTCGCGCGGGCGCAGGAAAATGAACTCCACCTCATGCTCGGCGTCGCGCACCACCAGCTCGCGGCTGTACCGCTTGCACCGGTAGCCCGCATCGGCAAGAATTTGAATGGCCCCTTCCGAAAGGGCCCCCTTGTTCGGCAAAGCAATCCTGAACATCGGCGCGCCTCCTCACAAATGGCGGTACACATCCGCCAGCTCCAGCCCTTTGGCCAACATCATCACCTGCGCGTAGTACAACAGCTGCGAAATCTCCTCGGCCGTGCGCTCCCGCCCCTCATGGCAGGCCGCCATCCACACCTCCCCAGCCTCTTCCAGCAGCTTCTTGCCGATCGCATGCGGCCCCTGCGCCAGCAGCCGCACCGTCCCCGAGCCCGCTTCACCCCGCCCAGCCTTCGCCTGCAGCTCCGCAAACAGTCCCTCAAAATCTTTCATCCCCGCCCACCCAAACGCCTGCACCTTCCCGCCACAAATGAAATTTTTTTGCGTTTACCCGCATTTTACATTTGTAAATCGGGGCGCGGCCGCTACAGACTGGGTCCATGGCAAAACCAAAACCGCTTATTTTGATCGTCGAGGACGAACCGGAGCTGGCGCAACTGATCTCGATGCAGTTGGAGGCGGCGGGGATGCTGACGCAGGTGCATCACCGGGCGGCCAATGTGGTGCGTTATTTGAAGCGCAATTTCGCGAACCTGATCCTGCTGGACGTGAATCTGCCGGACCAGTCCGGGTTCGAGTTGGTGAACACGCTGCGGCAGGAGGACATCGAGGTGCCGATCATTTTCCTGACCGGCAACGCGAGCGAGACCGACCGGGTGCGCGGGCTGGAGATGGGGGGCGACGACTACATCACGAAGCCGTTCAGCTTCAACGAGCTGGTGGCGCGCATCAACGCGGTGCTGCGGCGGGCGGAGACCGCGCTGGACCACCGTGTCACCAAGAACGCCAGCATCACCGAGGAGCCCTTTGAATTTCAGGGCGCGCAGGTCAACCCGGACCGCATGGAAATCCGGTTTCCGGACGGCGCGGTGGAGACCTTGGGGCGCAAGGAGCTGGGCATCCTTTCGTACCTGAACGCGAATCCCAACACGGTGATCACGCGGCGCAGCCTGATCCATGGGGTGTGGGGCATCCACGCGGATGTGCGCAGCCGCTCCCTCGACCAATACATCGTCAAGGTGCGCACCCTGTTCAGCAAACACGGCATCGAGCTGACCGCGTTCAAGACCATCCACGGGGTCGGCTACATTTACCAGACAGACACCGCCAAATCCTGACGATGGACGAGCCGCTGGCATTGAGCGCGCCGGAGGTGCGGGTGCTGGGCGCGCTGATGGAAAAGGCGCGCACCACGCCGGAGGTGTATCCGCTGACCCTCAACGCGCTGGTGCTGGCGTGCAACCAAAAGACCAGCCGGGAGCCGGTCACCGACTACGGGGAGGACGAGGTGCTGGAGGCGCTCGACCGGCTGCGCGAGAAGGGGCTGGTGATGCGGGTCGATCTGGCCGGCTCGCGGACCCCCCGCTACCGGGAGAACGCGTCTGCGGTCTGGCAACTGGAGCGGCCGGAATACGCGCTGCTGGCGACCCTGTTCCTGCGCGGGCCGCAGACGCCGGGGCAGCTGCGCCAGCGCTGCGAGCGCTTGCATGCGTTTGCCGAACTGGGCCAGGTGACCGACTGGCTGCAGCGCATGCAACACCGGGAGGAGGAGCCCCATGTGCTGGTGCGCCCGCTGGACCGGATGTCCGGCACCAAAGAAATCCGCTACGCGGAGGTGCTGGGTCCTCCGGCCGAATGCGCGGCCGCCCCGGCGGATGCGGCCACGTCCCCGGCCGGCGAGAGCCTGCGGGAACGGGTGCAGCGGCTGGAGGAACGGCTCGACCTGCTGGAACGCAAACTGGAGGAACTTTTGAAATGAGCAAAAATCGCCCCCCGCGTGCGCCTGCCCGTGATCCCAATCCGGTTCCGCCTGCGATCCGGGCACGCATGAACCGCACCAAGGGCCGGACCGAAACGACGGACACCCCGGCACCGCTGACCGTGCATCCGCTGGAGACACCGGCCGGGCCGGGGTGGATCGGCCTGAGCGACGGAGCGGTCGTGTGGCTCTCCCTCGGCGGGCTGGACGAGGCCGCGCTGACGCGCTACTGGCGCGGCCCGGTGCAGCAGGAAGGCCGGTGTCCGCTCGCCCCCGAGTCGCTGGTGCGGGCGGCCACCGGGAACGGCGGAGTGGAGCTGCGCCCCCGGGGAACGCCGTTCCAGCAGCAGGTATGGGCCGCGCTGCGGCGTGTTCCTTTCGCCACTACCTGCACCTACGGCGGACTGGCTGCGGCGATCGGCCGGCCCGGCAGCGTGCGTGCGGTCGCCGGCGCCGTGGCGGCCAATCCCATCGCCTGGCTGATCCCCTGCCACCGGGTGGTGCCGGCCGGGCGCGGCCCCGGGGGCTACCGGTGGGGCACTGCCGCCAAGCGGCGCCTGCAGGAATGGGAGGCCGGCGCCGCATCCGCGACCGCCGACGACGGCGAGCGCCGCAAGCTCGAGCACATGCTGGTCAACGCCCAGCGCTTCGAGGACATCGCCAAGCTGGCGGGTGACATCGCCCACGACCTCAACAATCTGCTTACCCCCATCCGGATGGCCACCGACCTGCTGCGGCGCAAGCTGACCGACAACGCGCTGGACCGCTACATCGAGATCATCGAGTCGAGCACCGGACGGGCCCGCTCGGTGATCCAGGAAATCCTCGCCTTCTCGCGGCAGGCCGAGGGCAGGCAGCCCCAGGAGCTGGAAATCAACCCCGTGCTGAAGGAGCTGGAGCGGCTGGTGGGCGAAACCTTTCCGGCCCGCATCCGCACCGAATTCGTGCTGGTCGAGCCGTCGCCCCGCGTGCGCATGGACCCGACCCAACTGCACCGGGCGGTGCTCAACATCCTTGTGAACGCCCGCGACGCGATCGCCGGCGAGGGGGAAATCCGGCTGCGCGTCAGCCTGCGCGAGCTCGGGATGCAGGTGTGCGTGGGCCAGCGCTGCCTGCTGCCCGGGCGCTACGTGTGTATTTCGGTTTCCGATACCGGCTGCGGCGTGCCCGAGGAGCTGCGCGAGCGCATCTTCGACCCGTTTTTCACCACCAAGCCGAAGGAGCAGGGCACCGGCCTCGGGCTGGCCTCGGTGTTCGGAATCGTGGCCCGGGCGGGCGGGTTCATCGACCTCGAGTCCACCGTCGGGGTCGGCTCCACCTTCCACATTTTCCTGCCGGAACTGCGTCCGGCGGCCTGCTGATCAGCCCTCCTTGGCGGGGGCCGGGGGCTTGGCCGCGGGCGGCGCTCCCGCCGGCGGCGGGGCGGGCGGCTTGGTTTGGTCGACGGCCTCCACCGCCTCCTGGAAGTCCTGCTGCACATCCTGGGCGGCCTTCTTGAACTCGCGCAGGGACTTGCCCAGCCCCTTGGCCAGCTCCGGCAACCGTTTGGCGCCGAACAGCAGCAGAATGATGACCAGGATAATCAGCAGTTCGGGGCCGCCGATGCCTTGGATAAAGCCGAGTTGCGGAGCGTTCATGCCGACCACTGTACCCCCGGGACCGGCCCTGTAAAGGACAAGCTGGCAAACGCGCTTGCCAAGGCGCACGGCCGTGACTGTGCTGCGGACGCGATGGGAGGCAACGAGCCATGCAGGCGGTGACGCGCGCCCAACTGGAACCGCCGGTCCGCGCCGCTCTCGTCCTCACGGAGGCGGCCTTGGTCCGCAGCCACTGCCCCTACTCGGGGTTGCGGGTGGCGGCCGGTTTGCTGCTGGAAAACGGCGCGGTGGTGACCGGTGTCAACTATGAGAGCGCCTCCTACGGACTGACCCTCTGCGCCGAGCGCGCGGCGCTCGCGCGCGCCCAGGCCGAGGGGGTGATCGCGCAGGCCGTCGCCTTGGTGCTGGCGGCCTGCTGGGCGGACGGGCGGGCGGACCGCCTCGAGCTGGCCCCCTGCGGCGCCTGCCGCCAATGGCTGGCGGAGTTGGAGGGCCGCTTGCGGCGGCGCATTCCGGTGCACAGCTTCTGGAACGCCGGCAGCACCGGCTGGTCCGCCTCCGCCGGCGAGCTGTTGCCGGGCGCCTTCGGGCTGACCCCATCGCGCCTGCAGGAGGAGAAGCGGCCATGAAACTCGTGCAGACCGCCGCCATCGCCATTCTGGTGACCTTCGTGTTCGCGCTGGTCACCCTCGGCAAGGACCTGCTCATCCCGATGGTTCTGGCCGTGTTCATCTGGTACCTGATCAACGTTCTGGCCGATGCCATCGGCAGCGTGAAGGTGCGCGGCGCCGGCCTGCCCAAGGCAGCCGCCTTTCTGCTCGCCCTGACCACCATCGGCAGCGCGCTGGCGCTGTTCATCAACCTCATCAGCAGCAGCGTCAACAACGTGATCCGCAGCGCGCCGCGTTACCAGCAGAACGTGGACGCGCAGCTGGAGCGCATCGCCGGCTGGCTGGGGCTGGACGAGTCGCCGCAATTGGCCGAGCTGTTGCACCAGATCGATTTCACCCGCATCATCCAGGAGCTGGGCTTCACGCTGGCCGGTTTCATCCGCAGCGCGGGCGTGATCCTTGTGTACACGCTGTTCATCTTCCTCGAGCAGAAGTACTTCCTGCCGAAGATCGACCGCATGACCGGGGCGGGGACGCGGCGCCAGAAAGTCCGCCACATCCTCAAGCGCATCTACGACGACACCAAGACCTACATCGGCGTGAAGACGCTGACCAGCGTGAGCACCGCCGTGGTCAGCTACGCCGTCATGGCGGTGTGCGGACTGGATTTTGCCATCTTCTGGGCGCTGCTGATTTTCCTGTTCAATTACATCCCGATCATCGGCTCGATCGTGGCGACCTTTTTCCCGTCGCTGTTGGCGCTGGTGCAGTTCCCCACGCTGGGGCCGTTTCTTGCCGTGGTCATCGGCCTGACCACCACGCAGATCGTGATCGGCAACATCATCGAGCCGCGCCTGATGGGCAACACCCTCAACCTGAGCCCGTTGGTGATCCTGCTTTCGCTCGCCCTCTGGGGCATGCTGTGGGGCATCCCGGGGGCCATCCTGTGCGTGCCCATCACCGTGCTGATGGCGATCATCTTCAGCAATTTTGAAGCGACCCGCCCGATCGCCATCCTGCTGTCGCGCGACGGCGAGCTGCGCCCCGAACCATGACCGGGGCGCGACGGCGAGGGCTCGGGCTCCTGCTGGCGGTCGTGCTGGCGCCGGCCGCCCACGGGTTGCTGCCGGAAGGTTACCACTCCATCCTGGTAAGCCCGCATGCGCCCCGGTCCCTGGTCGAGGCGGCGGAGGACCTCGCCGATTTGCTGGAACGGAGTTACGGCGAGCGCCCGTCGGTGCGCCGCGCACCGCTGGTCACTTTGGGCCGCGGCCTGCACATCGGTCCGCGGCCCGGACATCCGGCCTTTTCACGCGATCCGCTGGCGGATGAAATCCTCGTGGAGCGCACCCGGCGCGGGTTGGAAATCCGCGGCAAGGACGCGGTGGCGACGCGTTTCGCCGTGTACCGCTTCGCCGCGGCATGCCTTGGCTGGCGTTATTACCAGCCCGGTCCGCTGGGTTTGGAACGATTGGGCAACCCGCCGGAACCCCCGCCAGTGCGGGGCGCCCGCGGCGTCCTGCTGCACGAGCGGGCGGGGTTTGTCAGCCGCAACCTGTCCGGACTCGGGGGCGAGGGCGCGCGGCCGGACTGGCGCGACTGGCACGGTTTGCGCGAACGGTTTCATTACAACCACACGCTGCACGAGATCGTGCCCCCCGAATTGTTCGAGACCCGGCCGGAATGGTTCGCCAAGGATGCGCAAGGCCGGCCGATGCGCCCGCCGTTCCCGGTGGCGCATGGCGACAATCACCACCCGGACTTGAGCCAGGAGGCGGTGCGCGACTGGGTGGCGGAACGCACCCTGCAGGCCGTCGCGGCGGCCACGCCCTTTGAACGGCAACCGGCAGACCGGCGTGAGCCCATCCGGGTGAACGGGCGCATTTTCCCGCCGGTTGTGGCCAGCCCGGGCGTGCTGTCGGTGAGCGTGAGCCTGTCGGATTCCTTCGTGTTCGGTTCCTTCGACACATCCTACCCGTGGGCGCCACGCCGCTATTTCCGCCGCTGGCCGGACTGGAGCAACCATGTATTCGCCTACAAAAACGCGGTGGCCGAGCGGATTTCCGCCGGCTGGGAAAGCGGCCGCTGGACCGCCGGCCCACGCCCGCAATTGTACCTCGGCGCCCTCGCCTACCTGAACTACGAGAATGTCCCCGACTTTCCGCTGCATCCGCGCATCATTCCCTACCTCACCTATGACCGCAGCCAATGGCATGATCCGGCGGCGCGGGCCGACGATCTCGACACCGTCGCGCGCTGGAGCCGGGCCGGAGCGGACTTCCTTGGGACATGGGACTACCTGTTCGGCTACGGGTTTTTGATTCCCCGCTCGCTGGGCGGAATCGTCCGTGATTCCCTCCCGGCCCTCCATGCCCTTGGGGTGCGGGCCTATTTTTCCCAAATCGGCAGCATCTGGCCCTATGACGCGCATACCACCTGGTTGACCGCCCGCCTGCTCTGGAATCCCACGGCCGACCCGGGCGCCTTGTTGGACGAGTTCTTCGCCGGCTTTTTCGGCCCCGCCGCGCCCGCCATGCGGGCTTTTTTCGACACCGCCGAGCGCGCTTGGATGAACCAAGAGGGGCCCGGTGTGTGGTTGCGCTATTGGAAGGACCCGTGGCAGGCGGCCCTGCTGGATACCGATTCCCTTGCAGCCATGGAGCGGCACTTGCAGGATGCCCTGCAATCGGCGCAAGCGGCCGTGGCCGCCAGCGTTGCGCCGGGCCTGCCGGCCGGGCGCTTCCTCGCCCGGGTCCGCCAAACCGCGGATGTGTTCGCCATCACCCGCTGCCTGCACGCCTATCAGACGCTCTGCTGGGAATTGCAGGCCGCCGATTGGCGGAACGCGCCGCTCGAGCGCCTCCATGCCGGGTTGGCCGCGGCTGAAGCCGCCCTTGAGCAACGAGAACGGTTGGCGGCAACAGTGGAAGCGGCGGCCCGCGAACACCCGCTCGCCGCCCGGGTCCGTGACCTGTCGTGGGTGTTTGATTATGATGTGCTGGGCGCGGCCATCGCCGCCATCGGCCTGCGCTGGCAAGAAACGGGGCCGCCGGACCCCGCCATCGCACAACGCCTTGCGCGCCTGTTGGAGCGATGGGCACAGTACCATTCCCTGGCGGGCACGCGCCCGGATTGGCAACGGCCCGCCCGACCGGTGCTCTACGACACCACCTTTGCGCACATTGAGGACCCGCGGATTTGGCACCACCAGTTCATGGACTCCGCAGGCATGGCCACCGCACCGGCAGTGGAGGGCGCCGGATTCCGGGTCGAAAATGCCCGGCGCGGCCACATTTATCAGCTGTTCCCGGCCCGGCCCGGCCATTGGTACATGGCCTCGGTTGATGTGGCGACCCACCAGTCCCCTTCCGGTGAAGTCACCCTGCGGCTGGATTTCTTCGACGCAGAGCATCGCCCCCTGACGGGGTCGCCGCGTGGCCGGCTGGCCCCGGCCGCCATGTACGGCGCCCGGCAGCGCCTGCGGGCGCTGTGGCGCGCCCCGGAGGGGGCGGACCTCGGCCGCCTGCTCATTCGCTTCTATGAGATGGACCCGGGTCGGCCGGCATATCTTCAGCAGGTGCGGGTGCTGGAATTGCCGCCCGCCGGGAGCCCATGAATTCCGGCATGGTGACGGCATCCTCGGCGGAGATGCCCTCCCGCCGCAGGACCGTCACCACGGTTTTCCACAGAATTTTCAAGTCCAGCCACAGGCTGCGGTTTTCAACATACCAGACATCGAGGGCGAAACGGTCCTCCCAGTCCACAAGGTTGCGGCCGTTGACCTGGGCCCAGCCGGTCAGGCCCGGCCGGCATTCCAACCGGCGCGCCTGGCGCGGCGTATACCGCTCCGTGTAAACGGTCGGCAGGGGACGGGGACCGACCAGACTCATGTCCCCGACCAGCACATTCCAGAGCTCAGGCAACTCATCCAGCGAAACGCTGCGCAGCCACCTGCCGAACGGCGTCAGGCGCTGCGCGTCCGGCAATGGCCGGCCCGCGGCGTCGCAGCTTTCCAGCATGGTGCGAAATTTGATGATCCGGAAAGGCCGCCCCCCTCGCCCCGCACGCCACTGGCGGAAAAAAACCGGCCGCCCAAGCCGGAGGCGGACCGCCACCCATGTCGCCAGAAAAAGCGGCAGCCAGATGGGCAGGCTCACCAAAACCAGCAGGATATCCAGCGCACGCTTCATGGTCGGGTACGGCGCACCAACCCGGCTCCCCTTCAGGCCAAGTAGGGCGTGTATTCCGGCACGAAAGTCTGAATCTCGCGCTTCACGGTCTCCGGATCGGTCTTTCCCAACAACGCCCTCAGGCGTTGCAGGAACGCCTCCACCTCCTCCAACGGATACGGTTTGCCGGTAAAACGCAGGATGCGCGGATGGTGGGTCGGCGAATACTGCTCGCCCACATGCCGCAGTTCCTCGAACAGTTTCTCGCCCGGACGCAACCCGATGAAGGTGATTTCAATGTCCTTTTCCGGTTCGAATCCCGATAGTTGGATCATGCGCCGCGCCAAATCCAGAATCTTCACCGGCTTGCCCATATCGAGCACGAAAATTTCCCCGCCGAGCCCTTGCGTGGCACATTGCAGCACCAGCCCGGATGCTTCGGGAATCGTCATGAAATAACGGACCACTTCGGGATGGGTGACCGTCACCGGCCCCCCCTCCGCGATCTGGCGCCGAAACAGCGGCACCACGCTGCCGGAGGAGCCAAGGACATTGCCGAAGCGCACCGCCATGAACCGGGTCCCACCCCTGTTCGCCTGCTGGAAACTTTGCAGGAAAATCTCCGCCAAGCGCTTGCTCACCCCCATCACGCTGGTCGGATTGATCGCCTTGTCCGTCGACACCAGAATGAACCGCTCCACCCCGTGCGCCTGCGCCACCATCGCCAGTTGCCGGGTCCCAAACGTGTTGTTCTTCAACGCCTCCACCGGCTGGTGCTCCATCAGCGGCACATGCTTGTGCGCCGCCGCGTGAAAGACCAGCTGCGGCCGGTAGCGCTCAAACAGCTCCCGCAGGCGCTCCCCGTCGCAAATGTCACCGACAAGGGACACTAGGTTGCCGTTGGCTCTGCCGGTGCGGCGCAGGTCCATGTCGATGGAATAGAGTTGGACCTCGCAGCGCTCGAGGAGGAGGAGGCGGCTGGGGCTGTACGTGAAAATCTGGCGGGAGAGCTCGCTGCCGATGCTGCCGCCGGCGCCGGTGACGAGCACGACTTTGTCCTTGATCAGGGCGCGAATGTCGTCGGTGTCGAGGTTGACCGGTTCGCGCCCGAGCAAGTCCTCGATTTCGACGGGGCGGATGCGGGAGGCGCGCACGCGGCCGGTGGCCAACTCCGTGACCGAAGGCATGATGTCGGTGCTGAGGCCAAGCCGCTGGGCCGCTTCCGTGATTTCCAGAATCCGCCGGGCCGGGGCGCTGGACATCGCGATGATAACGCCTTGAATGCCAAAGCGGCGGGCGGCCGCCTCGAGTTCATCGGTTCCGCCAAAGACGGTGATCCCATGCACCTGCCGGCGCCATTTGCGGCGGTCATCATCCAGGAAAACGACCGGCCGCAGCCCGACTCCGGTCCGACTGAGTAGGTCATAGGCCAGGTCGGCCCCGGTCCTCCCGGCACCGATTATGGCAACCCGCTTGCGCTTGGACAACCCGTGCAAGTCGGTCTGGGTGCGCTCGCGGTAGATGCGCAGGGACATGCGGAAGGCGGTGAGCAGGAAGATGCTGAAGACATAATCGATCAGCAGCACGCTCCGGGGGGGGATCACCAATTCCGGCAACAAATACCAACCTTGGAGAAACAGGATAGAGGCGACGGTCATGGCCGCCGTGATGCGGTACAGGTCCGGCAGGCGGAAATAGCTCAACAGCACCCCGAATTGACCGAAGAGCAGCAAAAGAACCAACTTGATCCCAACCCCATACGGCAGGAAGCTTAGGCAATCCCGCTGAAAGTTGTCCGGAACCACAAAATCGAACCGGATCAAAAACCCGATCCAGAGGCTGATGGCCAACAGCCCGCCATAGATGAGTCCGAGCAGCAGGGTTCGGCCAAGGAGCAGGCGAGAAATCAGGTTGCGGATAAACCCAATAAGGGCAAAACGCATTTGCATAGGGATAAACCTTCACCAAGCCATCGCCCGTTCATGATGACAAGCCATTTCTCCAGTAGCACGCCTCTGCCAGCGCCCAAGGGGTTCGTTGCACCGAAAATAAAAAAGAGTTGACAGAAAAGCGGGAAAGAACAGGAATGCGAATAGGTACTTCACCTTATAAGCTGCTGAAATTCGTCTTCATATGGTCATCACTTCTGTAGCTCAGATTTTCCTGTTCCTTTCGGGTCTTTTGGTCGGGATCACGGCCACGGCGGTGCTTACGGTGGCGGTCAAGCGGCTGGCCTTGCGGCTCAACTTGGTGGACCGGCCGAACGCGCGCAGCCTGCATCGGATGCCGATTCCGCGGGTGGGCGGGGTGGCGATTGTGGGGGGCTTCCTGGTTGGGTTGAGCTATTTCTATGTCTTGCGGGAACTGGTGCCCCAGTTGGGATGGATGATCGTCTTTCCCAACAAATGGCTGCTGCTGGGTGGCGGGCTTATGTTCCTTGTCGGCTTGGCGGACGATGTGTGGCAGCTGCGGGCGGGGATCAAGCTGGGCTTCCAGATGTTGGCGGCCTACCTCGTGGTGGGCGCCGGCTATCGTTTCCAGATACCGTTTTTGCAATTCCATGAGCTGGGGCCGTGGAATGACTTTATTGCGGCGGCGGTCACTTTTTTGTGGATCGTCGGCATCATCAACGCGGTCAACCTGATGGACGGCATGGACGGACTGGCGGCGGGCATCGGGGTGATCGCGATCAGCAGCCTGACCATAGCCTTGGCGGTGAACGGGTACGGGCCGGACATTGTGCTGGTGACCGCCTTCATCGCTGCGCTGGCTGGCTTCCTGGTTTACAACACGCATCCGGCGAGCATCTTCATGGGGGATTCGGGCAGCCTGTTTCTCGGGTTTATTTTGGCGACGTTCTCGCTGCCCAGCAGCGGGGTGATGGTGGGGGGCCTCGCTTACCTTGTTCCCGTGCTGGCGTTGGGGCTGCCGATCCTCGATACGCTGACCGCGATCCTGCGCCGCAGCATGCAGGGAAAGGGCATTTTCACCCCCGACCGGGACCACATTCATCACCGGGTGCTCCAAAGCACGGGACAACGGCAGCGCCGGGCTGTGTTCACCCTTTACGCGGTCAATGCCGTCTTCGGAGTCATGGCCATTCTGGTGCTGAGCTCGAAGGCTGTGGCGCAAGTGACCCTGATTCTGTCTCTGACCGCCATGTTCTGTATGCTGTTTCTCCTTAAACTGGGTTACATCCAACTGAAGTCCGAATCGGCGCCGCTGAAGCCCGCCAAGGCGAACTGATGGCCTCCCTCCCCGACAGTCAACCGGTTTCCCAGCCTGCTCCGGAACCCCTCATTTGCCCGGAGGATGTCGACTGGATATTTGATGTGGACACGCTGCGCTCGGCCGGTTCCGAGGCGCTGGTGCGGCGCAACGGCTTGGAGGAGGCGCCGCCGGACTGCCCGCATTATCCCTTCAACTTGAGCGCCAATTCGGCCGTGATTTGGGACCAGGCGGTGCGACGCCTGTCGATGGCGGCCGGCGAGTCGCATCTGGTGATCACCGCCCACAGCAATACGGAGGCTCGGGAAATCGTGTTTTATGCGCGGGTGGCCGGGTTCCGCGAGCAGGGGCTGCCGCGGATCGCCGCCACCTTCCAACGCATCGACCAGTCGAGTTTCCAGTCGGTGGCGGACAACGTCCGCCGCAACTGGCTGTACCTGCTGCATGAGATCAAGAACCCGCTGTCGATCCTGAAGGCCGCCGACAATCTCGAATACCAGCCGGCGGGTGCCGCAGTCACCCCGGAGGAGGCGGCCCAGACCCGCCGCTTCGCCATCGCCTGCCTCGAACAACATCTGCGCAACGGCGTGTTTTTGGCGACCGAGGATTCGCGCCTGATCCCGATGCGGACCGATCCGGTCGACCTGCACCAGTTTTTCGAGGAATTGAAGGCGACCTACCGCGTGCTGCTGCGCATGCAGCGGAACACCCTTGAGGTGAAGCTTGATATGGCCTCGCACCAGGTCGCCCGCATCGATACCGCCCTGCTGGCGCAGCTCCTCAACAACCTGCTGCTCAACAAGCTCAATCAACTGAAAAACCAGACGGTCCGGCTCGAGTGCGGCCTCAGCAGCACGCGCCCGAACGGCTCCGGACCGCTGCTGGTGATCACCATCGAGGATGAAGGGCCGGCCTTCCCGGACTTCGTCATCACCGGCATCGACAAGGAACCCGACCTCGAGGGGCTGCTGCGCACCGACAAGGGCGCCGGTTTGGGCTTGCCCATCTGCCGCCGCATCGCATCGGTAATGGGCGGCGAAATCCGCTTTTTCAACGATCCGCCCAAAACCCGTACCCGCATCCTGCTGCCCTTGGGATGATAATTTGCCCCCTCAACCCCTTCCTACGACAGCAGCAGAAGTAGGACCATGAAGACATAGCGCGCGGCTGGCGACAGCCGCGCGCTACCATTTCCGGCCATGCCTGGCACCTGTTGGACATCCTTGGAAACATTGACGCGGGAGCGGGGCATCGCTCATACATGGATTTACCCATCCATCCTTTAAGCCCGGCCGATGACATGAAACGCACCGTCCTGATCGCCCTTCTGGCTCTCGTAATCGTGGTGTTGGTGTTCGTTCTAGCCCTGCTCAATCCGTTCGCGGTGCCGCAGCCGCAGACTTTCGACCCCGCCGCCGTGGCCGCCATGGAGCCGGCCAAACAAGCGGAAGCGCTGGGATTTCTGCTGCGCGACCCGCGCGTTGACGCCAGTGAAAAGACCGCCGCGCTGGCATGGCTGTTTGCCAACCGTGCCCCGCTTGGCGAGTCCTTGATCCGGGAGAACGCCCTGCGCCTGCGCGACCTCCCCAAGGCGCTGAGCGATGTCGCCTTGCAGTTCTTCAAAGAGCAGCAGGTCACGACCGGGACACAGGTACTGTCCCTCGCCCGCGAGCTGTATCCCCACGACCCGGACGTGTTGGCGGCCACCGGCATTGTGGCGCTGCTGGCCGGGCGCCCGGCCGATGCCCGGCAGTTGCTCGAACAGGCGGAGCGCTGGCGGCACGGCTCCATTCAAGTCGATTTCTATCTGGGCGGCATCCTGATCCAATCGGACAGCGCCGCCGACCGCGCCCGCGGTAAAACCCTGCTCCTGCGGGTGGTGAGCCGGCAAGACCCCGAGCTGAGCGAGCTGGCGGGACTGGCGCTGCTGACCAACCGGAATGTCGTGCTGGTCGGGGAAGAATTCGAGCACATCCATTCCATGCTTGCAGCGGGCGGCACCTTTCGCGCCGGCAATCCCAATCTGAACGCGACCGTGCTTCGCATCATAGCCAGTCAGGCCATCCGGTATGCCCCCGGCCGCGCGCTGCCGCTGGCGGAATTGCTGTTCGCGTATCCGGACTCCACCGATGAGGACCGCCTCGCGGTGGTCCAACTGGCCCAAAGCCTCGGCGAACAGGCGCTGGCAGGCAATCTGCTGGCGCAACTCGAGGCGAACCGGACGTTTGCGGACGACTCGCGCGCCGGCCAGCATCTGCGCCGGCATCGGGCGGTCCAGCTGATGCTGGACGGACAATACGAGGAAGGGCTGGCGGCCTTCGCGGAACTCGCGGCATCCACGCCGGAGGAACCGGCCTTGCACGATGCGTTCCGGTTGGCGATCAATCAGAAAGGGCTGCCCGTCGATGTGCAGCGGCGCATCCTTGCCCAGTACCTTGAGCTGCCGGTCTCCCAGCCCGGGCTCTCGCTCGCCGTGCTCAGCCGCCTCCTGGAAATCGACCCGCTGCGCGAGGAAAAGTGGCTGGACTATGCGGCCCGTGAACTGCTGCGCAAAGCACCGGTTCTGGCGGGACGCTGGCTCATGGAAAACCGTGGCACGGGGCGCGTCATCGCGGAACTGGAACCCGACATGGCAGCCCTCGATGGCGAAGCGCGCGTGATGCTGCTGGAGGCCTACCTGGCCGAAGGGAACCCGCAAGGGGCGCGCAACACCCTCCGGGCGGCGGGCGACCGTCTGCCGGCGGGCCTCAACGAATATTTCCACTGCCGGATCGCGCTGCTCGAGGGCGACCGCGCCGAGGCCCTCGAGCGCTGGCGCGCCGCCCACAACATCGCCCTCAACAGCACCGCCTTCCCCCTGCTGCAGAATCTCGGACTGGTCGCCCTGCAATTGGACCAGCCCCAGAATGCCCTGCAGTCGCTTTATACCGCATTCACCGCCGGCGTTCCGTTCACGCAGCGGCAGCTCAACACGCTGTTGCAGCTGACCTTGGAACACGGCACCTTGGCCCAGACCGTGCGGGTCGCCCAGGTCCTGCACGAGGCGGCGCCCGACGACCCGGTGCATGCCAACAATGCCGCCTATTTCAAGTTTCTTGCCGAGCAGGACCTGGACGCCTCGGTGGAAATGATGCGCCGCCTGGTCGAGGCCTACCCGGACATCCCCCAGTATCGCCTCACCCTCGCCCTGGGGCTGCTCAAGGTGGGCCGCAGCAACGAGGCGCGCCGGCTGATCGAGTCGAAGTCGGTCAACTGGAGCACGGCCGGGCCGCGCGGCCAGATGATCTATGCGGCGGTGCTGGCGGCCAACAACCAGCGGGTGTTGGCGGAGGGCTTCATCCAGAATATCGACCTGTCCAAACTGTTACCCGAGGAGCGCTCGCTGCTGCAGGCGCGCTGACCGGCATGAACGGCTCCCATTCACCCACCCCGCGCGGAATCCCCCCGGTTGTGTGGCCGGTACTCGCCGTGGTCCTCGCCTGGCTTGTATTGATCCGGCAAGTACAATACCACTGGGGCGGCGAATCCTATTACAATTTCGGCTGGTTCGTGCCGTTTCTCGCGGCCTGGCTGTTGCTCAAGAACCTTGCCCGGATCGGGCCGCGCCCCGGCAGGCCGCCCTGGCTGGCGGCGGTCGCCGCCGCCGGCTTCCTGCTCATTGTGCTGCCGTTCAACGCCCTCTCGGAGGTCAACCCGTTCTGGCGCCTGCCCCTTTGGATCCAGGCGTTCGGCTTGTGCGGCTTCAGCCTGTCCGTCCTGTACGGCGTCTGCGGCTGGGCGGGTGTGCGGGCCGGCCTGTTCCCCTTGTTTTTCCTGTGCACCATGATCCCGTGGCCGTACCGGATCGAGGTCGCGGTGGTGCAGGCGCTCACCGGGGTGGTCAGCCACATCGCGCTCCAGGGGATTCATCTGCTGGGCTTCCCGGTGCATCTGGCGGGCAACAGTTTCGTCCTCGGCGAGCTGCAGATCGGCGTCAACGAGGCCTGCAGCGGCATCCGCTCGCTGCAGGCGCTGTTCATGGTGACGCTCTTTCTCGGCAGCCTGTTCGGCCAAGGCCACCTGCGGCGCCTGTTGGCGGTCGCGGTGCTGCCACTGATCGTCATCGCGGTCAACTCGGTGCGGGCGGTGTTCCTCGCCCTGCAGGTGATCGTGCACGGGGACGCCGCCTATGAGGCATGGCACGATCCGGCCGGCTACATCGCCTTCGCGGTGAGCATGGTGCTCATTTATGCCTGCATCGAGTTGCTCAACATCGGCTCGCAACCGCGCGAGCCGATGTCCGGCCCGGAGCTGCGGAAGCTGGCCGCGGCCTTCGGCGGTCTGCGCCTGCCGCCCGCCATGGCGGCGCTGCCGCTGCTGCCCATCCTGCTCTTCGCCATGGTCGAGGGGTGGTTCCAATACCACGAGCGAAGGCCCGGCGCCGGCATGGATTGGCGGCTGGCGCTGCCCTCCCCGGAGAATCCGGCCGTCCGCTACGAGCCGATCCACAAGGCGGTGGCGGGCGCCCTCGGCTTCAGTTATGGGCACCGGTTCTTTTACCAGGCGGACGCCGCCACCGTGTTGGAATTTTATTACTACGGCTACGATCCGGACAACCGCTTGGCCAGCGTCTCCTCCTATGGTCACTCACCGGCGATCTGCATGGAATCCGTCGGGGCGGACATGGTGCGGGAGTTCGCGCGTCTGCCGATCGTCACGGACGGCCTGACCCTTCCCCTGCGGCACTATCTGTTCGAGCTGCCGCGCAGCGGACGCCTCCTCCACGTCTTCTGGGTGGTGTGGGAACGCCGCAACATGGACGTTCCGCCCGAATCACTTGCAGAATTGGATTACCGCACCCAATGGGTCCAACTGCTCCGGGGCCGGCGCGACTTCACCCGCAAGGTGCTGCTGATCAGTCTGGCGGGCGGTGATGATGAGGCGGCCGCCCGCGAGACGGTGCGCCGGGTGGTCACTCCGCTGATCGAGCCGCGGCCCGGCTGATCAGGAACTGCTCGCGGGGCAGCAGGTGGCCGCGCTCGGCCGGGGAAATCAGCTGGTGTTCGGGCAGTCCCAGCAGCACGGCGCACACGCGCATGAAACGCGGCGCGGCCAAATCCAGCGCGGGCATCCCCTCGAGCAGGGCGCGCCCCTCGGATTCCCTTCCCAACAACAGATATGAAACACCCAGCACCAAGCGGTGGTCGAACACGCCGGGATAACGGGCAAGCAATTCCTCCAATTGCCGGTGCTCCGCGGCCCCGCCGCCCGGCAGAATGCGTTTCAGATAGAGCAGGAAAACCTGCTGGGCCGGTTGGCCCTCGAAATCGGACACGTCCACCTTTTGCACGAGCCGCGCCAGTTCCTCCTGGTTGCCTAGCGAATACTGGGCAAAAATCACCTTGAGGAGCAGCAACCGGTTGCCCGGCTGGTCGCGCAGCCCCTTCTCGTACAACCGGGCGAGCAAATCCCAGCGCCCATCCCGCACCAGGTTGCGCTCGAGGCTCTCCATTTGGGCGGGATTGACGACCTCCAAAGCAAGCCCGAGGGCACGGGCGGACTGCTCGGCATCGCCGAGCTGTTCCCATGCCAGCGCCCGGTAGTAAAGAAACAGCGGGGCCTCCGCGCCGCTGCCGGCGTAGGCGCGCTCGGTCAGCTCGATAAGGGGCCGGTACGCCCGCTGCTGCAGGAGGGCTCGCAAATACGGTTCCGCCTCCCCGCCCCGCTCGCGGTAAGTGTCCCAATCGATGGCGCCGGTCACCCATTCCGGCACCCCCATCCAGATGCCCCATTGCACCAACTGTCGCAACTCGGGGGCGCCTCCCGTCTCCAGCAGTTCCTCCATCAGCGGGCGCAACGCCTCCACCGCGCTGATGCCCTCCTTGACGGACAGGCTCGCGGCGTACAGGCGGTCAACCGGGTCGACGCTTTTTTCCGCGAGGTAACGCGCCGCTTCAAGGCGTGCCGCCAAGGGAAGCTCGGACCGCCGGACCAGCTCCCGCGCGGCAGGCAGCGACAGGGCGTTGTCCGCCGCAATCAGGCGCTGCAAATGCTCCACCACCCGGGCATGAGCCGCAGGTCCGGCCAAAGCCTCCTGGAGGGCCAAATATTGATGGTGCACCGTCCAGTCCTCAATCCCTTGGCCGACCAGCTGGCCGGCGACTTGCAGCATTTCCCCGTACTGCCGCTGGCGCTCCAGGGACAGCAGCCACAGCTGCTGCGTTGCGGCGCCGTTGGCATCAAGCTCCATCAGGCGGTTGAGAAAAAGCAGCCCGTCCTCCATGCGATTGCTGCCGATCAAGAACTGGGCGACCTGCCGCAATTCGTCCACGGGCAGATCCGGATGATCCAGGCTGCGTTTCCACCATTCGACCGTGTCCAGCCGCCTTTGCTTGAGAAGCGCGCGGGCTACCAGCAGGCGGAGGTCCAAATTGTCCGGCGCGAGAAAATGGGCGGCGCGGCCCTTGCGGGCGGCTTCCTCCCATTGCTCCGCGGTAAAGGCCGCTTCCGCCTGCGCCTGCAACCGCCCGGCCCGGATACTGTTGACCTGCCCCATGATCTCCTTGCGCAGGAGGAATACCAAGCCGCAAACAGCCACCAAGACGGTAACAATGACCAGAACGGTCTTCCGGATATTTCCTTTAGCCATGATTGCTCATCCTTCCCAATTCCCCGCCGGAATGCCACACTAGAAATAAAAAATCCCGGCATGCCAACACCTCAGGTGCAGCATGCCGGGTTCGTCACTCAAGGGGTCGGAAGGCGCTCCTCAGGCCTTGCGCCGAACCATTAGGCGACGGCGCGCCAGCAACAGGCCGACCAAACCGAGCCCGCCGAGCAGACCGATCGTGGACGGTTCCGGCACCACCGCGACAAATTCGATCACATCGTTGGCACAGCTCATCGTCCAATGGAAGCCAAGCTTGGCCACTCCCCCGAACACATCCGAGAAGTTGTGGATCGTGATGCTCAGCAGCTCATCCTCGGAACTGATGAACCATGAGGCATTGGTGAGCGGAGCCGAGGTCACTTGGCCGACCATGACTTCCTGACCGCTCCGGTAGGTGTTCAGAGCCGGCGTGAAAAAGGCGTCCGAAAGCAGGACCGAATCGTTCGGCCCAAGCTGAAAGACATTGCCCGTTTGCACCGCTTTGCCGCTAAGCGCACCCCCGGCGTTGCTGTACGTGCCGAGACGCACCACATAGTCCCAACTGGTCGCCGGAATGCTGAAGGCATTGTCGCTCTTGGACTCCTCCGTGGTCGTCCACGCCAGATCCCCCGTCGTGATAAACAGGTCCCCCATGATCGTTCCCCGGGTTGTCCCCGCAATCACGTTCGGGAAGTATTTGCCGGTGATGTTCACCGTCAGGGTGTCCGCGGCGCCGTCCAAGTAGACGCTCCAGCCCGTCAGATCGAATATCTTGGACGAACCGACAACGTCCTTGTACGCAAAGCCGGACTGATTGGGTCCGACCACGATCGCACCGATATAATCATCCGACCCGGACCCCAACAGGATCGGGCCAGCAAACACACTACCGTTTGAGAAAACAAGGGCAGTGATGAGACTTAGGTAGGCTACTTTCTTCATGGTTGTCAGATATGAACTGAAAACAGCGATAGGTTAATTCATGAGGAGAACGATTTAGGGGGCATTCCTTATTTACGTCAAGTACTTTTCTTAGTTTTGGGAGAAATTTCTCTTTATCCCTGATTTTTTCTCCCCAACGGGAGGTGGTGCTGTAAAAGGGAGGGTGTTGCGAGGACCCGAAACAGACGGACCAGCAGGGCTGCGTGAAGCCGATAAGGGCCTTTGGGGGTGCGGGCTGCACGAGTTGTTTATCGCCCAAGCCCGACGGCGGCCAAGCGGGGTGGCGGTGGTGGCTGGGCAACACATGCTCCGGTTTACCGAATTGGACGCCCAATCGGACGGTTTGGCAGCCGCCCTGAGGCGGTTGGGGGTGGGCCCCGGGGTCGGGGTGGGTTTATTTTTGGACCGTTGCCCGGAATTGGTGGTGGGCCTCATGGGTGTGCTCAAAGCGGGGGGATATTACCTGCCGTTGGACCCCGACTACCCGCCGGCCCGGTTGGGGTTCATGCTGCGGGATTCCGGGGCAGCGGTGGTATTGACCCGCAAGAACCTGCGGGAAGCGGTCCCCCCCTTTAGCGGAACCATTCTCTGCGTGGAGGAGGCGTCCCAGTCCGGCTCGGGAAATTTCCCGGGGCAAAACACCCGAATTGATCCCGAAAACCCGGCATATCTGATCTACACATCGGGTTCCACGGGACAGCCTAAAGGGGTACTGATTCCCCACCGGGCGATCGTCAACCTGATGCGGTGGATGCAGGCGCGGTTTCCGTTGAGCCCGGAAGATGCGGTTTTGCAGAAGAGCGCGCTGAGTTTTGACGCCGCGATTTGGGAGCTGCACGTGGCGCTGAGTTCCGGTGCCCGCCTTGTTTTGGCGGCGCCAGGGACCCAAGGGGACGCGGGTGCGCTGGCACGGCAAATCATCGAGTGCGGGGTCACCACGGCCCTGTTTGTGCCATCGTTGTTGGAGCCCTTCATCAACCATCCCTTGAGCGCCCGCTGCACGTGCCTGCGGCGGTTGTTTGCGGGCGGAGAGGCGTTGTCGGTGGAACTGGCGCGACGCGTCCATAAACGGTTGCCGGCGGAACTGATCAACCTTTACGGGCCGACGGAGGCGGCAGTTGCGTCGACTTGGTGGGTGTGCGAACGCGGCGACCGGAGCAGCCGGATTCCCATTGGCTGGCCGGTGGCGAATGTGCGGTTGCATGTGATGAGCGAAGGGCTGCAGCCGGTGGCTCCCGGGGAGGAGGGGGAGCTGTGCATCGGCGGCGCGGGGGTCGGACTGGGCTACCTCAATCGCCCGGAATTGACAGCAGCCCGTTTTGTTCCCGATCCGGGCGCCGATCATCCCGGCGCGCGACTTTACCGCAGCGGGGACCTCTGCCGGTTCCGGCCGGACGGGGCCTTGGAGTTCTTGGGCCGCATCGATGAACAAATCAAGCTGCACGGGTTCCGCATCGAGCCGGGAGAGATTGAAGCGGCGTTGCTGCGACAACCGGGAATCCGGAGTTGTCTGGTAATGGCGCGCGAGGACCCGCCGGGCATCAAGCGGCTGGTCGCCTACGTTGTTCCGAACAATCCTGGTCATCCGCCCGAGGCTGGCCGGTTGCGCGCGGCCCTTGGGGAAACCCTGCCGCCCCACATGGTGCCTGCGGATTTTGTGGCGCTGCCCGAATGGCCGCTCAGCCCCAGCGGCAAGATTGACCGCCACGCCCTTCCCGCCCCGGTGCGGCCAGCGGCCGCGGCCTATGGGAGCGGAGCGCGGCCCCGCACGCATCTCGAGAAAAAACTGGCCGAAATCTGGGCGGAAGTCTTCGGCGAGGCGGTGGACACGCAGGTTTCATTTTTCGAGTTGGGCGGGAACTCCATACTGGCGACGCGGATTGCCGCCCGTATCGCCCGGGACCTCGGCATCGAGGTGCCGACCCGCGGCCTGTTCGAGCACCCCACCATCGCGACCATGGCGGAATGGCTGGAAAGCGGGTCGGCGGCCATCGGGCGGAAAGCCGCATCGGACCGTTCGCCGCCGTCGGAAAGTGTGCCGGCTGAAATCGTGGGCGATGGGGAGCAGCCGTTGTCCTGCTGCCAGCGGCGGATGTGGTTTGTTGAACAACTGGACGGGCCGTCCACCCAATTTCATGAGCCCATGGCGTGGCTGATCGAGGGCCCGCTTAAGCACGACCTGCTGGAACAGGCGCTAAATGCCCTGATTGCCCGCCATGAAAGCTTGCGGACGCGCTTTGCGGAAAGGAACGGGACGGCCTTCCGGATCGTGCTGCCGGAATACCGCTACCGCTTGCCGGTGCAGGACCTGCGCAGCCTGCCATCCGCCGCCCGCCCCGCCGCGCTGGCCGCCGTTATCGCCGAGGACGATCGGACGCCCTTTGACTTGCAGGGCGAACCGCCCTTCCGGGCGCGTTTGGTGCAACTGGACGACACCTCCCACTGCTTTTTGTGGAACTGCCATCACCTGCTGACCGACGGCTGGTCCCAGGCCCTCTTCAACCGGGAGCTGGCGAGTCTCTACGCGGACCTTGCGGCCGGCCGTCCGTTGTCGCTGCCAGCGCCGGCCGGCACATATTCGCGGCATGTGCGGCGCCAATTGGAATTCCTCGCGAGCCCGCAGGCCGCCCGCGAACTGGCCTACTGGGAAAACGCGTTGCGCGATCCGCCGCCACCAATAAGCCTCCCGGCCGATGATACCGGAACGGTGCCGGCCGGCAGCCGCAGCGAGACCGTCATGCTGGAGCTGCCGGAAGCGCTGCAGGTCCGATTGGAAGCGATCGGCCGCGAGGAGCGCGCGACTCTGTTCATGGTTCTGCTGGCGGCTTTCAAGGCCGTGCTGTATCGCCTCAGCGGGCAGGAAGACTTGATCGTCGGGATTCCGGTGGCGGGCCGCCTGCACGCGGACGACGATTCGGTGTTTGGGGCGTTCATTGAGACCTTGCCCATTCGCACCCGCATCGACGCCGGGTCGGACTTCCGCAACCTTCTGCAGCGCGTGCGCACCGCGGTGCTCGAGGCGTTCGACCATCAACGTGTCCCGTTCGAGCAGATCATCGCCAGAATCCAGCCCGACCGGAACGCCCGCCAGCCGCCGTTGTTTCGGCTGTTGTTCAACATGTATTCGATGCTGGAAATCGGCCCCCTCCGGCTGCCGGAAATGACGGTCACCCCGATCGAGCGGGCCGCGCCGGACGCAAAATATGATTGCACCCTGTACGTGCATCGCGCCGACGGGCGGCTGCGTTTCACGTCGGTCCACCGGGCGGACCGCTTCGGCCGCGCCACGGTCGAGGAAGTGCTCCGTCAGTTGCTTCAGGTTTTGGAGCAGGCGGCGGCGAATCCGGGCATCGAGCTGCTGGAAATGTCCCTGGTCACGCCCTCCGCGCAGGCGGTCTTGCCGCGGCCTGCCGCCGCGCTGGAAAACCGCCCTTACCCGCCTGTGACCGTGCAGCTCCAAGAGGCCGCCTACCGGCACCCCAAAGCAGTGGCGGTGCGCCAAGGCGACCGGCTTTGGAACTACGCGGAGTTGAACGACGCCTCCACCGCCATCGCCGCGGAACTGCTCCGTCGGGGCGTCAAGCCGGCGGAAACGGTGGCTGTCACCGGACGGCGCAGCTTCGGCCTGATCGCCGCCATTGTCGGCGTCATGCGGGCGCGCGCGGTTCTCTTTCTCCTCGATCCTGACCTGCCCGTGGCGCGCCGCGCATTGCTGCTGGAACGCTGCCGCGCCCGGCTGGTCATTGCGGTTGGCATGGCGGAGGCAATGGACCGGCGGAACCTTCCATCTTCCGCCGCCCCCGACCCGATCGAGCTCACGCCCGACGGCAGGCTGGCCGCGCGCTCCCCGGCCGGCGACCCGGCGCCTCACCCGCCGCATCCCGGTCCGGCGGACCCGGCGTATTTGTTTTTCACTTCAGGAACAACCGGCGTGCCGAAGGCGGTGCTGGGCAACCACAACGGCCTGAGCCACTTCATCGCGTGGGAACGCGACCTGTTGCGGCCCACTGCCGAGGACCGGGTCGCCCAATTGACGGGATTGTCCTTTGATGTGATCTTGCGGGACATCTTCCTGCCGCTGACCTCGGGGGCCAGCCTGTGCCTGCCGGACCCGGCCGTTCCGGCGCAAGATCCGGCCACGCTGCACTGGCTCGGCCGGCATGCCGTGACCATCCTTCACACGGTGCCCTCGCTGGCCAATGCATGGCTGAGCGCAGCCCCGGCCGAGGCAAAGGCGCTCACCTTGCGCGCGGTGTTGTTCGCAGGCGAGCCCCTCTATGGAGGGCTGGTGGAAAGGTGGCGCGCCGTTGCGGGTCCGGCCGCCTGCATCTTCAACCTGTACGGCCCCACGGAGACCACCCTTGCGAAGGCATGCTTCGCGGTCCCCAACCCGCCCGTCGCGGGAATCCAGCCCGTCGGCAAGCCCCTCCCGGACACGCAGTTGCTGGTTCTGAATCCGCGCGGACGGCTGTGCGGCATCCGTGAAGCCGGTGAAATCGTCATTCGCACCCCGTACCGCACCCATGGTTACGTGGACGCCTCGCCCGAGGAGCAGGCGCGCTTCCAGCCGAATCCCTTCACCGGCGCCCCGGATGACATTCTGTACTGGACCGGAGACCGCGGCAGTTACGCGACCGACGGGAACCTCCGCATTTCCGGCCGGACCGACGACCAAGTCAAAATCCGGGGCATGCGGGTCGAGCCGGCGGAGATCGCGGCTATCCTGAACCGCCACCCCGCGGTGGACCAGAGCGTCGTGACCGCTCAACCGGACGGCGCGGGGGGCGCCCGCCTGGCCGCCTACTTCACGACCCGGACGGCAGACGCGGATCCTTCGCCGGAAGACCTCCGCGGCTTCCTGGGCTCCCGGCTGCCCGACTACATGGTGCCGTCCGTCTACATTCGCGTGCCGCAATTCCCGCTCACGCCCAACGGCAAGATCGACCGCAGGGCTCTGCCTGCCGTGGATTTTGGCCGACCCGCCGCAAAATCGTCCCGCGTGCCCCCGCGCACCGGCACGGAGCGGCTGTTGGCACATTTGTGGCGGGAAGTGCTTGGCCTCCCTGAAGTGGGGGTCCACGACAACTTTTTCGAGCTGGGGGGGCACTCCCTGTTGGCGGCCCGCCTCGTGGGCGAAATCAGACGGGCGACCGACTGCAACCTTCCGATCGCCGCCCTTTTTGAAGCCCCTTGCATCGCGGATTTGGCGAAGCTGCTGGAAGCCCCGGACGCGTCGAGGGGCGGCAAATCGTTGGTCACCCTGCAACCCGAAGGATCGCTGCGCCCCTTGTTCTGCCTGCACGGCTGGGGCGGCATGGTCTACATCTTCCTCGATTTGGCGCGCGCCCTCGCACCCGAGCGGCCCGTCTATGGCCTGCAGGCGGTCGGGCTCGACGGCAGCGTCCCGCGGCACCGTTCCGTGGAGCAAATGGCCGGCCACTATGCCCAGGAAATCCGTTCCGTGCAACCGGACGGCCCCTACAATCTGATCGGTTACTCGGCCGGCGGATGGATCGCCTACGCGGTCGCTCAGGAATTGCAGCGGCAAGGGCAGCAGGCACGCCTGCACGTGCTCGACACCGTGATGTCCTGCCGGCTGCCCTTGCCGCTGCGGATTCTTGAGGCGACTCTCCACTTGCTCCACCGGCTGCCTGTGCATCTCCGCTCCCTTCTGCGGGCCCCGGCCGGCCGGAAGCCGGAGTGGTTGCGGGGCCGCTTGCGCCAATTCCGGGAGAACCTGCGGCGGCAGCGGGGCAAGGGGGGGGCGACGCCCAAGGGGACCGGCTCAGTGGAGCCGCCGGAAGGCCGGGATTATTTCGCCCACATCGCATCCCTGTATCGTCCCAAGCGCTACAAGGGGGACCTCGTGCTGTTTGCGGCGACCGGGACACCCGCCTACATGCGCCTGTTTTGGAGATACCTGATCGCCGGCCGGCTCGAGGTGCATTTCATTGAAGGCGGACATTTTGAAATCATCCAACGCCACAAAATCGAGGAATTCTCCCGGAAACTCCGGATGGTTCTCGCGCGCGGGGATTGAGCCGTCAGTGCCGGGCAAGGGCGCAGCAAACGCCTGAAAGGCCCGTTGCCACAAGGCCGATCCACCAGGATCGGGGGTCGCCATATTCAGCCGGCAGGCGGACGATGGCAGGCCCGCCCGGGCCGATGGCCAGTTCGATCTCCCGCATTTCCCGGGAAAGCCCTTCCCCGGACGCCTTCAGAATCGCCTCCTTGAGTGTCCAGTACCGCAGAAAGCGGTCCGGCATCTCCTCCGGCGGCCCGTCATGCAGGTGACGGCGTTCGGCCCCGGTCAAGGCCCTTTCGGCAAGTTCCATGCATACTTGCTGGGAGACCCGCATCTCAACATCCACGCCGATCTCGCCACCCCATGAAAGGGCGATCGCCGCCAACCGCTCCCGCCGGGAAAGACTGAAGGAAAACGGCAGTCCCGCAACGTGCGGCTTGCCGTTAACCCCATGCGAAAAAACCACCTGTTCCGGTTCCTTGCCGCTGCAGTGAGCCAAGACCAGCCGCAACAGCCGGCGCGAGGCAAGAAAACGCGCGCTTTGCACCGCGTCGCGCAAACGGACGGCCCGCTCCCGCTCGGCATCCGCGGCCCCGGCAAACAAACGGGAGCCCCACTCGCGCGCAAGCCGGTCAAGGTCCCCGGCCAGAAAAACCCGCATTTCCGCAGGCGCACCGCACGGGTTCGGCAACTGACGAAGCGCACTCTCGGGCAGGCCGGCGATCATCCTTGTACGAATATCACTCCGGCGCGCACCGCTTCACGGGAACGAGGCGAGGATGAGGTCCTGGATTCCCCGCTCCGACAAGGCCACATTCCAAATGATCAAATCGTCCATTTCGCCCTCGTATGAAGCCAACCCGCGCACCTGCCGGTTCCGGTACGCGGTGGTGCGCTGGACTTGGCCGATGCCGTTGGCATCCCCCTGCGCCCAGAGTTGCGAGGCCGGTCCCACCGCCGCCAGCCGGCCGTTCACAAACAGCCGCAACCCATCGGGAACAATTGTTTCCGGGGCGCATAACACGAGGGCGACATGGTTCCATTCCCCGGCAATGACCTTGCCCCCGATCAGGGTGGTTCCGGACCAGTCCGACTCCTCCGCCGGGCGGTTCCAGCCATTGGCCTGCACCCAGCCGCCGTCCAGCAGCAAGTTCAAGCCGCGCCAGTAGCCTCCCTGCTCGTAGATCACGCGCGTGCCCGTCAACGCCGCGCGCGCGGGACGCAGCCAAACGGAAATCGTGATCTCCGAAATCACTCCCAAATTGAGCGTGCTGCTGTCGGGAATGCGCACCCCGCCATTCTCCCGCAAAAATCGCAAGCCGGGAGTCAAGGAGCCAATCCCACTTCCCCATGTTAATCTGTCGCTTAGCTCCAGCGGCAGCGGGACCCCGCCACTGTCAGCAATCCATGTCCCATCCGCCTCATCGAAACTCCACAGGTGAACCGGATACACCATGTGAACGTGAAATATTGGGCCAGCCTCGGTTGGGGCGTCTTCTCCGGTATCCGTGACCGGAACGGTTTGTTTTTCCTCCTGGCCCGAGTCCGGCTCCGGATCGGGCTCGGGCTGCGGTTCGGGCTGGGGTTGCGGCTCGGGCTGCGGTTCGGGCGCGACCCTGAACTTGCCGTCGGCGGCGACCTCCAGCCACACCGGACGGTCGCGTTCCACCAGCACATCCCCGGCAAAATGGTTCCAGGCCGGGTCGGCCACCAGCACGATCGACTTGCGCTCCCGCACGCTGATCTGGATGCGGTAGCCCGCCGGGTATTTGCCGTGCACGGCCGCGTCCAAGGTCACCGGCACCCGCTCCGCGGCGCTGTAATTGTCCACAAACAGGTAGTCCGAATCGAACCGCAGCACCCGCGGGTTGACCCCGTCCCAGGCGGCGATCCCGTAGCGGTTGCCCGCCCACAGCGGCCCCCGCTCGTTGTCGCTCCACACCGCGCGCACCGCCCCGACGATGTCCGCGTCCATCTGCGAGTTCAGGTAATTGCCCGTGATCCGGTACCCCTCGCGGTTGGCCACGCTGGCGCTGCAGCGGTCCCGGATCAGCATCCGCCAGCGCCCGCTCACGCTCCCTTCCAGCAGCCGGTTGCCCCGGATCACGAAGTTGCGGTTGGGCACGTCCCCGTACTGCGTGTAGATCGCCGCGTCCCCGCCCAGCGTCGTCCGGAACGCGTTGCCCTCGATCGTGATGTCATCAAAGCCGGGCGGATCGCTGTACAGCCCCAGCCGCGTGATGATCACCGGTATCACCACATCCTCAAAATCATTGCCCCGCACCGTCACGGCGTTGGCGCTCTCCGCCAGATACACCCCGTACCGGTAGCCCTCGATGCGGTTGTCCTCAATGACCCCCCGCGTGCCCGCCAGCCCAAGGTGCACGATCGCGTTCTGCTCCCCGTGCCGGCGGTCCGGCGCGGCAATGAACCGGCACCGCCGTATGGTCGTCGAATGCCACCCCTGACGCGCGAAGTTTTCGATCCCGTTGTAGCCGTAGCGCACCTCGCTGTCCTCCAGCAGCAGGCTCGGAACCGAGATCACCGACGCGTTCGAGTGCTCCAGCACGCAGTTCTGCACCGTCAGCGTGCGCGGCCCGTCGCCCCCCGCGTGGATGATCTCGCCCCGCCACCGGTCCAGCCGGCAGTTGCGGATCACCACCTCCTCGAACGGCCGCGTCCGCAGCGCGATCGCCTTGTGCGACATGTCCCAGCCGTCCCCGTTGAACACCCGAAACTCCGTCCCCGCCGCCGTCGGCGTCAGCGCCACCGGCTCCCCTCCCGGCGTCGCCGCCACAAGGAACGAATCGTGCACCTTGTCCGTCACGTAATAGTACCGCTCCAGCTCCACCTCCGCCGGCACCGCCTGGAACGCCTGCCCAAACTTGATCCGCGTCCCGTTGTCCCAGCGCTCCCCCGTCGCCCACGTCATCACCAGCACCCCCCCGTGGCAGGTCACGCTGCGCGTGGCGTTGTCGCTTTTGCGCCGCATCCGAAACGCCTGCGTGTAGCCGCCCGTCACCCTCAGCGGCTCGCCCCCGGGAAGCGCCGCCACCTGGAACAGCCCCATCCGCACCGGGTCCCGCCCCACAATGTAATAGGTCCGCGCCGCGTCCAGCTCCGGCGGCAGCTCCTGCTCGATCCCACCAAAGTCCACCGCCGTGCCCTCCGCCCACACCGTCGCCACCGCAAACAGCCGCCCCCCGTGCAGCACCACGTCCCGGTACGAGCCCCCCACGTCCGCGTTGCCCGTCGCCGCCGCGTTGCCCGTGATCCGCAGGTTCTCAAACCGCACGTTGCGCAGCGCCTTGCTGCTCGGAAACGCAAACGCCCCACCGCGCTTGATCTTGTGGTAGGTCTTCCCCGTCACCGTCCAGTGCGTCTCCGGGTCCCCCATCCCAACCGTGTACACCGAGATCACCGACCGCTCCGGCCCCTCCCCAACCAAATGCACGTTGCTGGCCGTCAGGTTGAATATGTACGTCTCCCCGTCCGTGTACCATCCCGGATCGCTCTCCCGCGGACACACCGCGTAGCGCCCCTCCGGAAAATACACCGTCGCCACCGCCCCACCGGCCCCTTCCGCCCACGCCGAGGCCGCCCCAAGCGCCGCCCGGATCGCCTCCGTGTCGTCCGCCACCCCGTCCCCAACGGCTCCGTACTGGCGCACGTCAAA
>FWPV01002020.1_pt1 | contig 51658 bp, 53 predicted proteins | sample 2228371 | NCBI WGS metagenome assembly FWPV01 (sample SAMEA103939776, study PRJEB20133) | metagenome
CCCGTTTCTGAGCTGGCCATTTTCGAGATGGGAAGCGCGGGTCTCCAGGTGGTTCCTAACCCTTCAATTTTTTTCCTGAAGGAAAGACCGGCTGATGAATCCGGTAGTGTCGTCGTCGCCACGCTCAAAGGGACCCGGCCCTTGCTGGCTGAAATCCAGGCTCTCATTTCCCCAACTCTTTTTGTCGGCAGTCCTCGCCGGATGACCATCGGACTCGACCACTTCCGGACCTCGATGCTTCTGGCTGTTGTCGAGCGAAAGCTCGGTTACAGCTTCGGCGGCGAAGATATTTATCTCAACGTTGCCGGGGGGTTGACCATCGAAGAGCCAGCTGCCGACCTGGGAGTGGTCATGGCTGCGGTTTCTTGTCTTAAAAACAAGCCTTTACCTCGCGATGCGGCGGTTTTCGGTGAAGTCGGCCTGAGTGGAGAGATCCGGTCTGTGGGCAGCCCGCTGGCCCGCATTAAAGAAGCGGTTTCTCTCGGCTTCAAGACGGTCATTTTGCCACAGGGGAATCTCGCTTCTTTGGATAAGGAAGAAGTGGGAGAAGCGCGATTGCTGGGTGTGCTCAACATCCGGGAGGCGGTTCGGGTTGTTTTTTAGGACAATAAAAAATGAACCCAGATGGAAAAATAATCGTTAAAAAACTATATATATAAATTTAGGGTATTCATATGGGCATTTTTGTTTTTCGTTTCCTCATCATCAGCACCATCACTCTGGCTGGCTATTTTCTCCCTTTCTATCACCTCCCTCGAATGGCCAGCGCGGCTATCGCCTTTGCTCTGGCGGCAGTCATCATGTACCTGGAAACGCGCATCCGTCGGGCTCAATTCAAAGTCATCTGGGGGTCGACCATCGGCACATTTGCCGGCGTGTTTCTGGGCTGGGTTCTGGGCGCCATTTATAAAAATATAACAGCCGATAGCCCGACAGCTCTCTTTGTTCGCATTTTTTTCCTCATCATCATGCCCTACATTGGTTTTCTCGTCGGAACGCAGAAGTCGGAGTGGCTTAACCCCGCTCATCTCTTTCGGTTTTTCAAAGAAAAAAGCGTTGGCCGGAGCTATAAAATCCTGGATACGAGCGTGATCATCGATGGCCGGATCACCGACCTCTGCGATACGGGTTTTATTGAGGGCACACTGGTCATTCCCCAGTTCATCCTGAAGGAGCTTCAGTTTGTGGCCGATTCCTCGGACAGCCTGAAGAGGCAGAGAGGCCGGCGCGGGCTGGACGTCCTCAACCATCTTCAAAAATCCTCCCAGATTTCGGTCATCATTTCGGAGATGGATTTCCCCGATATCCGGGATGTTGATTCTAAACTCATTGAGCTGGCCAAGCAGCTGGATGCCAAGATTGTGACCAACGATGTCAACCTCAACAAAGTCGCCCGCCTCCATGGCATCGCGGTGCTCAACATCAACGAGCTGGCCAACGCTCTGCGGCCAGTTGTCTTGCCCGGGGAAACCATGCGGGTGTTCATCCTTAAGGAAGGGAAAGAGAAGGACCAGGGGGTTGGCTACTTGGACGACGGAACCATGGTCGTCGTTGACAACAGCCGGCGGATGATCGGCCAGAATATCGACATCACTGTTACCTCTGTGCTCCAGACGACGGTCGGGAAAATGATTTTTGGCCGGTATAACGAAGAGTCTCGATGAGGCGAGTTTCGGCGATCATCGTCGCTGCCGGCAGAGGCAAGCGTTTTGGCTCTCACAAACAGTTCGCTCTCCTCGGTGGGAAGCCGGTCCTCGACTGGTCGCTGGAAAAGTTCATCCGCCATCCTGAAGTTGATGAAATAGTCCTCGTGCTGCCGGACGAGAAAAAGGCAGCTCATTATCTCCGCCGAAGCAAAAAAATAATCGCCGTGGTGAGGGGAGGAGCGACAAGACAGGATTCAGTTCGGAGAGGAGTGGGGGCGCTGGACCCGAAGAAAGCCGATATCGTTCTCATCCACGACGGCGTGAGACCTCTGGTGAGTTTAGCGCTCATCACTCGAGTCCTCAGGAAGGCCCGCACCAAGAAGGCTGTCGTTCCTGTTGTCCCCATCGAGGATACGATCAAAGAGGTTGTTGCCGGGCAAGTCATTCGGACAATTGAGAGGGCGCGCCTTTATCGGGTCCAGACTCCCCAGGGGTTTTCCTATTCCCTGCTTAAGAAAGCCCTGGGCAAAGCCGATGAAGAAGGCTATGTGGGAACAGACGAGGCGGCCCTTGTCGAGAGACTGGGAGAGAAAGTTTCGGTCGTTGAGGGAGATATCCAGAATATCAAGGTCACGACCAGAGAAGACCTGAAAATTTTGGAGGCCTGGCTTGCGGATTAAAATCGGCGTTGGCTATGACCTCCATCGCTTGCGCAAAGGTCGGAAGCTTTTCCTGGGCGGAGTGGAAATCCCGCATCTTGCTGGGCTCGTCGGCCATTCGGATGGCGATTGTCTCGTCCATGCGCTGGTCGATGCGCTGCTGGGTGCGCTGGGCGAGGGTGATATCGGGCAGCTTTTTCCGGACACCGATGTTCGTTTTCGAGGTGTGCGGAGCACAGTCTTTCTCGAGAGGGTGATGGAGAAGCTCAGAAAGAAGGGAATGGAAGTTGTGAATATTGATGCGGTGGTGGTGGCCGAAAGGCCAAAGCTTGCTCCTCATGTAGAGAGAATGAAGGCTGCTCTCAGTCGCGTCCTCGGTATTTCCCCAGATTGCATCAGTATCAAAGCCAAAACAAACGAGGGGATAGGGATTGTCGGACGGAATCAGGCGATGGCCTGCTGGGCGGTGGCTTTGTTGAAAAAAAGAGGATAAAAAAATAGGCTGTTCGGGGGCATTATCCAAACCCCGGAACAGCCTCTTAAAAGGTCGGTATTGGCCGGGGAGAAAGTTCCAACGGAGCTGTGGCGATGAAGACGCAAAGCCACATCCGCAAACTCTCCCTCCATTTCCTAAGGGCTCGGTAAAAAGTCATCAACTTCTTCCTCAGCGGCTCAGCTCTTCACCGGAACGTGATAGTGAGGAGCTTCGGCCTTAGCCAGGACATTGGAGATGATCTCCAGACCAGCTTTCTTCCCGATTTTCATGATGTCGAGCGCCGGGGAAGAGGCAATCAGGTTGAACCCGAGCAGGGAAATAAACGTGGCCAACAGGAAAATAGCGATTCTTGTTTTGAAGCTCATGTTAACCTCCTTCGTGTTTTTTTCATTTCCGTTCTCACTCCTATATACGCTTGAGGCGGGCAAATGGTTCCCCGAATGTTTATAATTTATTATTCCTATAGGAATAGTAAATTATGACAATCAAGACCAAGAGAAAAGAAAAAAGAAAAATAGTATGTGTCCCCTATTTAGAGAGGCCGTAGGCCTTCATCTTGTAGCGGAGCATCCTTTCGCTGATGCCAAGGACCTGGGCGGCCCGGCTTTTGATGCCCTTGGTTTCAGCCAGGGCGCGCAGGATTTCTCGCTTTTCTAACAGTTCCACTTTTTTCGTCAGCGAGATGTCTTGGAGGGCGAGGTCTTCCTCCTTTTTTTCCTGGACGAAAATGGGGAGGTCATCTCTGGTGATAAGATCCTTATCGCAAAAAACAACTGCCCTCTCGATAATATTTTCAAGCTCACGGACATTGCCGGGAAATGAGTAGCTTAATAGGACAGCCATGGCTTCCCGGGAGATGCCGAGGATTGTTTTGCCTTCCCGGAGAGCGTACTTCTGGATAAAGGAATCGACGAGCGGCGGGATATCCTCTTTCCTTGAGCGAAGGGGCGGAATGTCGATGCGGATGACATTCAGCCGGTAATAAAGGTCGGGCCGGAATTTTTCTTCGGTCATCGCTTTTTCCAGATTGCGATTGGTAGCGGCAATGATTCGGACGTCCGACCGGAGCGGTTTGGTCGACCCAAGCCGGGTGAATTCTCGGTCCTGGAGGAAGCGCAAGAGCTTAACCTGCATGGCCGGGGGAAGGTCTCCCACCTCATCCAGGAATAGGGTTCCGGTGGATGCAGCCTCAAACTTGCCGATTTTCCTCTCCAAGGCGCCGGTGAAAGCGCCCTTCTCGGCGCCGAAAAGCTCGCTCTCGATGAGAGTTTCAGGAAGGGAGGGAAGGTTAACCGCCAGGAAAGGTCCCTCCTTTCGCCGCGAAGAGTAATGGATAGTCCGGGCGACGAGGTCTTTGCCCGTTCCCGTTTCGCCCGTGATGAGGACCGTCGCATCGCTTCGGGACGCTTTGGCGATGAGTTTTGTGACTTGCTCCATCTGGGAGGAGACCGAAATAAAGTTTTTGGCGCTGAACTTTTCCTCGAGCGAAGAGCGGAGCTCTGAAATCTCATGGCGGAGCTTTTGCCGCTCCATGGCTCTTCCGAGGACAAGAAGGAACTTCTCGAAATCTATCGGCTTGACGATATAATCATAAGCCCCACGGCGCATTGCTTCGACAGCCGTCTCGATGTTGGCGAAAGCGGTGATGACAATGGGCGTCAAGAGCGGGTTGCGGGAGAGAAGGGCCTCAATCACCTCCACGCCTGTTTCGCCATCGAGTTTGTAGTCAACGACAGCGATATCAAAAGGATAAAGGTCAATGAGTTGGAGGGCTTCTCGGGCAGATGAAGCTTCATATACAGTATAGTTTTCCCGTTCGAGATTTTGTTTGATAAGCCGCCTCTGGAGCGGGTCGTCCTCGACGACAAGAATAAGCCCTCTATTCATATGAACCTCCAGGGAGCTTGAGGGTGAAGCGTGTTCCCCGGCCGAGCTCGCTTTCGACCTCGACCGTTCCCCCGTGGGCTTCAATAATTTTCTTGACGAGATAGAGTCCAATACCCATCCCCTTTTCCTTGGTCGTGAAGAAAGGCTCGAAGATCTGGCGGATATCCTCAGGTGCTATCCCCTTTCCCGAGTCCTCCACGCTGAGGATGACATTCTTACGGTGCTTTTTTGCCTGGACGACGACAGGGCCGGTTGGAGCCGACTCGAAAGAGTTGCTCAGCAGGTTAAAGATAGCACTCGTGAGAAGCTCTTTATCGGCTTCCACGACCATCGGCTGGTTTTCCGGGGATTCGAAAACAACCCGGCTTTTTTCTTTGTCTCTATCCAACAAGCGGCGCGCTGACTCGATGACCTCGTGGATAAAGACCTTCTCTTTCTTTAAGCGCAGGGGCTTCAAAGCAGCGGAAAACTGGTCAATGATGCGGGAGATCTTGTGCACTTCTTCTTTTCCCAGGGCTGCGTCAGGCTTGATTTCTTCCGGGCCTTTCTTGTGGAGGAGCTCGCAAAGAAGAGCCAAGCTATTGAGCGGATTCTTGATTTCGTGAGCGATGCCAGAGGTCAGAGCTGAAATCTCCCTGAATTTTTCTTTTTCTTCCTTTTCCTGGTCGGCCTCCTTCACTTTCTTAAGATAATTTTTCTGCAACCCGAAAAGCCCGATAAAGAAAAAGATGCCGGCCGAAGCGAGGGCAGCAAAAATGATGAGAAAATTACGCTTGGAGCGCTGGGACATTTGTTCCAGGCTTCTCAGGGAATACCCAAGATAAAGAAGATATGGTTCGTCTGTCTCTTGGGAGAGGGGAGTCAGGAGGTTGTAAATTTCCCCAGCCGGCGAGCTAATCGTCCACGGCTCTTTCCGGGTGAGATCGTGGGTGGAAAAAGGAAGGTAGCCTTCATACCTGGAGCTCCAGCTGAGGATTCGATTATTGCGGCCGAGAATGGCCATGTAGTAAATGTTCTCTTCGGCAGCGAAGCGCTTGAGGATTGTGTCCGGATTAACCCCCTCCTCGAGGAGATGGCGGATATCCACCTTGAGGATTTCGGCCGTCGCCTGAAGTTGTTCAGAGATGAGCTGTTTGACTGTGCGCTGGATGAAATTCTGGTTGAGGGACGAAAACAGGAAAAAAAGAATAAGAACCCCGACAAAGGGGAAGAGAAAAAAAAGGAAGAAGTCCTTGCGCTTCACATCCCTCGACCCCTTCGCTTCATCTTCATCTGTCCACCCCGCCAGCTGGGGAAGCCGCGGCTGTCCCGGAGGATGAAAGTTTCCCCGGCCGCTTGAAGTTCGCGGGCGATGAGGAAGAGAGCTCCTTCCTTAGTATAAATAGATCCCGTTATTTTCACCTTTTCTCCCTTATGCAAGTCATGGTTGAAAAACCAGACCGGGCTGATTTCAGCGGTATAAACCTGGCCCGTCTTTTTTTCCTCGACGATGAGGATGAGGAAAGGGGCACTGCCCTCATAGCGAGGCTCGAAGATAAGTTGACGGATGACCCCTTCCACTTGGCGTTCGGTATCGACATTATAAAAATGAGCTTCCTGCTGGCCAGAAGAGAGACTCACTAGGGCGAAAAAAGTCAGGATGAGGAGAAGCGGGCGGTGAATCATCTGACTGCCCCCAGGGTAATGTTCCAGCTGATGCCCGCCGAGAGGAAGTGGCCGTGCCATTTGAATAGGGGGTCAGTTGACGTATTATCGACATAATTATAAGAGATATAAATGGACAAAGCGGGGAAGTTTTTCTCCAGGCGAGCTTCCCACTGGTTTCTTTTATCCTGTCTTATCTCAGCCAACGGATTTCCATCCAGGTCCAAGGCGTCAATGCCGGGAAATTCTCGGGACATCTTAGTATAGCCGATTTTCATTTCCGTATTCCAGGGTGACTCAATAGTTAGCTCGGTGCCAAACCCGGTGCCGTTCCAGGCAAAAACATCATAGGTTGGGTTTTCAACAAGATAGTATTCCTCGACGGAAACAAACGGGTTTTCGCCTGATAAAGTCCATTGCTTGATTCCCGAAATTCTAAACCCTATTTTCTGTCCAAGGCCCTGCGCTATAAGGCCGCTGAGAGATAAAATTTGCAATCCCTGTCCTTTCTCTTGAGAAACAGAGATTGCCTTGGCGAAGTTCGTGGAAGAGAAATGATGTCCCGGACCTCTCCTCTTGCCTCCGGGGGGAGAAGAGTTTCCAGCCGTGGAACCATTCTCGAGGAGCTCAAAAGGATGGAGAAAATATTTGTACCCCCAGTTGAGCTCGGCTTTGAGGGTGGTCTGTGTCTGGAGATATTTATCGACCGAGAGTGAGCCGAGGTGGCTGACGAAATCGAAAAGTTCGTTTCTGTAGTTTTTATAGTCAAAAGCATAAGTCGCTTTAAAGATGGAAGTCTGGGTTAGATAAGCTTTTGTGGAAGCAGTGGCTTCAACTGAGAAGAAATTGAAGTCCGCATAGTCAGCCCGGTAGATTGCACCGCCGGCCTTGATTGCCAAATACAAGGCGCTTTCCCGCGTAAGCGGATGAACATAATCGATTCCGATATCCTGGGTATAATAGCTTACATTGGTATTTTGATAGAGATAGGAATAGCTGCCTTCAGAGAACAAAGAGAAAGGCTTCAGTTCTTTTTCCAGAGCAAATGAGAGGCTGGAAATCTGGTCTTTTTGAGCGAAATAAGTCTGGAAGAGGTTATCTGTATGGCTCTGGAAGAGGGCCAGGTTAAGAGAATCAGCCCTGGCCAAAAAGCTAGTCAGGAGGAAAATCGCCACGGTAAGCTTTGCTTGTCGCATCGTCTTGTCCATTCATTTATGGGGACGGTCCTTTGGAGGACCGTCCCCGGATTCGATGTTATCTCCGGCCTTTACGGCCAGTTTTTCCCTTTGGCCCTGTGCCATCGCAGATTCCGCTTCCGAAGCCTTTAAGGCCGTTGCGGAACGAGGCATTTGACCAGGAGTGACCGCTTCGAAAACCGGCCCGGCTCTGGTCCATTTTTTGAGGCCCTCCTTGTCCTAACCTGTTCTTGTAACCGGAGCCATCCTCAGGCCTTTGCCAATCAGGGTCCTGGCAATTCGGGATGCCATCATTATCATGGTCCCGGTAGAAGTCGTTGATTCCGTCTCCATTCTGGTCCATGAACATCGTGCGGGTCTTGACCTGGGCTTGGGCTTTAGCCTTAACCCGGTTGACCTCAGTTGCCTGAGATTGTTCCTGGGAAAGAGCCAGCCCAACCGTCAAAAGGAGAAATAGCCCGGCGAGGGCGATTGCTTTTTTGGTGCTCATGTTGAGCCTCCTTTCATTAAATTAAATCGAGGCTCCTTATATTGCAAGGCCCATGCCAACGATTATTTTGTTTATTTTCAATTACTTATATTTTTTAGGCCGGGTAAAAAAGCGACAAAATTGTCAGCTATCCGACGATTTTGTCGAGGCGGGGATAGGAGAAACTATTTTTTTCTCGTGGATTCAGCGAGAGCTGTGAAGACGATGCTGAGCAGCGCCTCGGGGCCTCTCTCTGGCTGATGAAGAATTTCTTCCTTTTCGAAACCCTCTGGCTTGACAATCCGGTATTTTGAGTAAGTTTTCCCTTCGAGGGTGATTTTTTCGTTTGTATCACGGACACTCACCTCAAGGATAGGCCGCGAGGCGTTCGCAACCCTCACGGTGACAATGCCCTTTTCAGGAGTGGTTTTTTGGACAATCATTAATCGGACCTCCGCTTAGTCTCGTCCTCTGACCTCATTAAATTTGACAATCTGGAGTGCCAATCCTTGGAAAAATTTGAGCCATAAGATATGGACGAGTCTTTTTTGGGGAGGGATTCTGTGGTAATAAAATAGGAGAAAACAAAAAAAGCGGAGATAAAAATTGGAGAGGGTAAAGAATATTTACCCCCGGGCTGCTGAGCTTTTGAACACGAGGAAGAAATTCGCCTTAGCCACGCTTATCGAAACACATGGGTCGACTCCTCAAGTAACTGGCGCGTCAGCCCTTTTTTCGACCCGGGGCCTTGTCCTCGGAACATTGGGCGGAGGGGTCCTGGAGCGTGAAGCACAGACAAAGGCTGAAGATTGCTTAAGAAAAGGGTTTTCCGTCGTCTATGAATCCAAGCTCAGGGGAGAAGTTGCGACGGAAGAAGCGCTCTGTGGCGGTCGAGCCCTGGTCCTCATCGACGCCACACCGGCCCGGAGTGTCAGCGTCTTCAAACGCCTTTCGAAATCTCTTCGTTCGCGTCAGCCGGGAGTGCTGGTAACGAGGATACTTTTGAGCTCAACGGGCAGGGCCCTTATCGAGAGAAGATGGTTAGAGCAGGGAGCCGGGAGGAAAAGCTCGCTACGAAACGAGGGATGGCCGCGGCCGGAAAAGGTGAAAGTAACATTGAAGAGGGGCATGCCAACACTCGTCAGGGTGAGAAAAGCTGAGAGCGGCGAGAAAGGAAAACTCCTCTTCTTCCTCGAACCGATTTTTCCTCTGCCGCGGCTGCTGATTGTCGGCGCTGGACATGTCGGTCAATCTCTGGCCCGGTTAGGCAAGATGCTGGATTTTGAGGTTACTGTCATCGACGACAGGCCAGAGTATGCCAGCCCGGCTCGTTTCCCCGAAGCGGATTCCCTCATTGTGGACGAGATTGACCGAGCGGTCCAGAACTTTCCGATCTCGTCCGATACGTATATCGTGATTGTCACCCGCGCTCACCGCCATGATGCCGAGGCCCTCCGGGCCTGCATAAAGTCTCAGGCTCGTTATATCGGAATGATCGGGAGCCAGCGAAAGGTTGTCCTGATGCGGCAAGAATTTCTTGAGCGCGGCTGGGCTACCGTTTCGGAATTTGACCGAGTCCACGCCCCCATCGGACTTAAAATCGGCTCCAAGACTGTAGAGGAGATCGCGGTGAGCATTGCCGCCGAGCTCATCCTGGTGAGGAGCCGAATTGGCCAGAATCCAGCTGAGTGAGGAGACAATGATCTGGGCCGTCCTCCTGGCAGCCGGAGAATCCAGGCGGATGGGGAGCCCCAAGCTTTTGCTTCCCTACGGAGAAAAAACAATCCTTGAGACAGTCCTCCTGAACCTCCTCAGCTCCCGGGTCGAACAGGTGCTTGTTGTTCTTGGCTCCCAGTGGCGCAGGATAAGGAGAATCATCCAAGGATATAATATTCAAACGGTTATAAACCCTTGCTTCCGTCAGGGCATGCTTTCTTCTATCCAGAGAGGCATCGATGCCCTTCCCTCTTCGTGCCAGGCCGCCGTCATTGCTCTGGCCGACCAGCCGGCTATCCCGGCTGAGGTCATCGATTCCCTCATCAACGCCTATATTCATAAGAAAAAGGGGCTGATAGTTCCTGTCTATCGAAAAAAGAGGGGGCATCCCCTCCTCCTTGACCTCAAATATAAGCAGGAGATCAGGGGCCTTGACCCTGCAGTTGGGCTTCGCCAGTTACTCCAGCGGCATCCTCAGGATGTTCTGGAGGTTAGGGTTTCTTCACCCTCTGTGCTCCGGGATATCGATGACAGGAGCGATTATGAAAAAGCGAAGGCAGCTAGAGCAAAGGGAAGACCGAGATAACCCGAAGAAAATAGATCAACCTCGTTGGGCAAAAACTGGGCGACATTGTCTAATATAATAAAAAGAGTATAATGTACTACTTTGGAAGGAGGAAAAAGCATGAAAAAATTATCTCTTCTAGCTTCGACGGTCCTGGTCCTAGGTCTGCTGGGGAATTTCAGCCTGGCTCAAACAGCGGATGTCAGCGGGGAGTGGGATTTCACCATGCAGACGCCGCGAGGGGAAAGGACCTCAACCATCCGGATTGCCCAGGATGGGGAAAAGATAACGGTCACGATGCCAGGTTTTCGGGGAGGTGAGGTGACGGGAGAAGGAACGGTCAAGGGAAATGCCATCGAATGGACGATCACCCGTTCAACTCCCCAGGGAGAATTTACGGTGACCTACAAGGGTACGGTCGAGGGAACAACCATGTCTGGAACGGCAGAGATGGGCCAGATGGGCACGATGGAGTGGACGGCGAAGAAGAAGTAGAATCGAAATCAACCTTTAATCCCGATAAAAATCGTCTTTCTTGAAACTTAAAAAAGGCGGGAACGTTTAATTCCAAGAGGGGAAGAATTTCCCCCGGGGTTCCGTCTAAAAGGTGTACGGAGACCCCATGGAAGCATTTGCGGATGGAAGAAAAAGAGCTGATTCGGCTCGCCCAGGCGGGAAACGGCGAGGCCTTTGGACAACTCGTTGGGAGGTATAAGGCGAAAGTGTTTGGTCTGGCATACGGACTCACGCGGGACAGGGTGACAGCAGACGACCTGGCGCAGGAGATTTTCATCAAAGCGTATTTCGTCTTGCCCAAGTTTGAGTTCCGCTCTGAATTTGGCACCTGGCTCTACCGCGTGGCTATTAACCACATTCGAGATTACCTGAGGAAGAGTAAGCAGCGTCGACGAGATGTCCCGCTAGAGAATGTCCCCGAGATCAAGATGGTGGCCGAAAATCGAACCCGCGAGGAAGAAAAGGAAGAGGAGAGACGGCGGGAAATGGTCCATCGCGCTCTGGAGAGTCTTCCGGAGAAGCACCGGGTTATCCTGATGCTTCGCGACATCCAGGGGCTTTCGTATGAAGAAATCGGCCGTATCCTCGGACTTTCGCCCGGGACGGTAGATTCGAGACTTTTCCGGGCAAGGAAAAAGCTGATGGCCATAATCAAAAAAGGAGGAGGAAATGGACTGTAAAAAAGCAGACAAATTTCTCCTTCTTTCTATGGATGGAAGATTGGGGGAAAAAGAGCAGCGGGCTTTGGAAAACCATCTCCTCGGGTGCGCCTCCTGCCAGGAAAAAGAGGAAGAGTATCGAGAGGCCTTCAGCCTGCTGAGGCTCCGCCAGGTGCCTGAGCCCCTCCCCCATTTTGAAGAACGGGTGCTCGCCAAGCTCAGATATTCCGAGAAAGAAGCGCCGGCCCTTTTTTGGCCCAGGTGGGCTACCCGAGCTGCAGCTGTTTTCTTCATTGCGGCCATTTTTTTGAGCGCCGGACTTCTTTTTCTCCAGCAGCAAGAATCTCAGGAGCTGAGTCAGGCTGAAGTCCTCCTCCTCCATAACGAGAATCCTCTGACGGAGGCGGCGACCATTCTCGAACAGAAAAAGCCAGAGGAAAGAAACATGATGCTGATTTTTGCCGCTGCCGAGATGAGAGCGCCGGTGAGGAGATAAAGGCCATGAAGAACAAATACAGATTCTGGCTTGTCTTTTCTGTGCTGGTGGCTTTTGGGTCTGGGCTGCTCGGCGGATTCTGGTTTGAACGCTACATTGCCCATAAGAAACGGCCGACCTTTGGTCCGAGGCCCCCTCGTGAGGCAGTCCATTTTCCTTCCCTTGAACAAATGTCCCGGGAGCTCGGGCTTTCCACCGAACAGGAGGACCAAATTCGCCAGATTTTCGAGAGAAACGATGCCAGACTGAAGGAGCTTCGTTCGGAGATGCACGCTCGCCTGACAGAAATCCGGAGCAAGCTCAAGGCCGAGCTTGAGGCTGTCCTGACTCCAGAGCAAAGGCAAAAATTCGAAGAAATGATAGATAAATACGTTCAGCAAAGGAAAAAGGACTTTGAAAAAAGAAGGGGCAATTTCGAAAGAGAGCGCTCTCCAAATAAACCAGAAGGAGAAAGAAGATGAAAAAGAAAGTTGTTATCAGCCTTGTCATCCTCGTCATCGTTGCAGGTGCTATTCTGGGGTGGACAATCCTCAGGAAAAACGGTTCAGGCGCCGTGAAATTCAGGACTGAGCCCATCACGAAAGGGGATATCGAAGCCCTGGTGATCACCACGGGAACACTTAACCCCGTAACTGTGGTTGAAGTCGGGAGTCAGGTTTCCGGAAAAATAGACAAGCTGTATGTGGATTTTAACTCCCACGTGAAAAAAGGCCAGGTGATTGCCGAACTTGACAGGTCCATTCTCCAGACGAGAGTCGACCAGAACAGGGCCAACTATCTTAGCGCTGTGGCCTCGCTTGAAAAGGCGAAAGTGACCCTTGAGAACCTGGAGAAGAAATACCAGCGAGCCCTGAGCCTCTTTGAAAAAAACCTTATTTCTTACGAAGAAAAAGAAGCGGCTGAGGCCTCCTACCTTGCTGCCAAGACTGACCTTCAATCCGCTGAGGCCAGGGTAGAACAGGCAAAGTCCCAGCTTGAATCGAGCGAGGTGGACCTCAGCTATGCCATCATTCGCTCTCCCATCGATGGCATTGTCATTTCCCGGAACGTAAACGTCGGGCAGACTGTTCAGGCGAGCTTCCAGGCGCCCAAGCTTTTTGAGATCGCTAACGATTTAAGCAAAATGCAGGTGGAATGCAACGTTGATGAAGCGGACATCGGGAAAGTTCAGGAAGGCCAGAAGGTAAGGTTCACAGTCGACGCTTTTCCCAACGAAACATTTAGCGGCACCGTCAAACAAGTCCGGTATTCGCCAACGATATCCCAGAATGTGGTCACTTATACGACGATTGTCGATGTGGACAACCCGGGGATGAAGCTCAGACCGGGGATGACGGCCACAGTGTCTATCGTTACGGGCGAGGCAAAAGGAGTCCTCCGCGTTCCGAACGCGGCCCTGAGGTTTACACCTGAGCTGACGGCGGAAGAGATGAAGGCAATTATGGAAGAGACAAGACAGAAAATGATGGCCAAGCGGCAGGCAGAAGGTGGAGCTGCTGGGGCTGAAACAGCGTTCCAGCGGCCAAGGGGCGAGCAGGGAGGCGGGCCGAGGATGATGGGCTTTTCTCAGGAAAGCAATATTGGCCAGATGGCCAGCGGAACAGGCGGGAGAAGGCCATCCACAGTCTGGACGGTCGATGAGAAAGGAAAGCTCAGCGTTATTTTTATCCGGCCGGGCGTCACTGACAACACTTATACAGAGGTTGTGCGCGGAGATTTGAAAGAAGGCCAGCTCGTCATCGTCGGTTATGAATCGGGCGGAGGGTCGAGTTCCTCTTCCAGTAGTTCTAGCCAGAGGAATCCAGGGCCGATGATGTTCATGGGGCCTCCTCCACGCAAGTAAGTCGTTTCAAAAACGAGAAAAGAAGGAAAAAAAATGTCCACCCCGATTATCAAGCTCGAGAATATTGTCAAGATTTATAAGGTCGGCGAAACAGAGGTCCATGCTCTGCGCGGGATTACTTATGAAGTCCAGCCAGGCGAATTTCTGGCCATCATGGGGCCCTCTGGTTCCGGGAAATCGACCCTAATGAACATCATTGGCTGCCTGGACAGGCCCACTTCGGGCAAGTATTTTCTGGAAGGCGAGGAAGTATCGACGTTTGACCGGAACAAACTCGCCCGAGTTCGCAACCAGAAGATTGGGTTTGTTTTCCAAACATTTAACCTTTTACCGCGGACAAGCGCCTTAGAAAATGTTGAGCTGCCTCTTCTTTATTCTCCAGATATCCACACCAAAAGGAGAACAGAGTTGGCCTTTCAGGCGCTTGAATCGGTTGGGCTCCGCGATAGAGCTCACCATAAGACTAACCAGCTTTCTGGCGGAGAACAGCAGCGAATTGCCATTGCCAGGGCATTGCTGAACAATCCCTCCCTCATCCTCGCGGATGAGCCCACCGGAAACCTGGACACCAAGACGAGCCAGGAAATCATGAACATTTTCAAGCGGCTGAACGAGGAAAAGAGGATTACTCTTGTCATGGTGACCCATGAACCGGACATCGCTTGCTTCGCCAGGAAGAGGCTTTATATCCGGGACGGGAAAATCCTCCGGGAGGAGCGTGATGAGGAGGGATGCGCCGGTTTTGTCGGCAGGGAGGTGCAGCCATGAACTTATGGAGGACAAGCAAAGTTGCCTTCCGGGCGCTCGGGAGGAATAAAATGCGGTCGTTCCTGACGGCCCTGGGCATCATCATCGGCGTGGGCGCAGTCATCTCCATGGTCAGCATCGGAGAAGGTGCCAAGCGCGGGGTTCAGGACCGTTTCAACTCCATGGGGACGAACCTCCTTTTTGTTTCGCCGGGTAGCCGGAGCAGGGGCGGAGTTCACAGTGGATTCGGGGGTTTTAACACCCTAAAGCCAGAAGATGCAGAGGCGATTGAACAGCAATGTGATGCGGTGAGATACACATCCCCCTCGGTGAGCACGCGAGCTCAGGTCGTTTACGGGAACAAGAACTGGAACACCTCGATCCAGGGCACGGGCGCCCGTTATCCTGAGATTCGCAACTGGCGGGTAGAAACAGGGACTTTCTTTGAAGAAGGGCATGTCAAGTCTGCAGCCAAAGTTTGCGTTCTGGGGAGCGAAGTTAAAAAGAACCTCTTCGAGAGTGAAGAAGCAGTGGGCCAGGTTATCCGGATCAACAGAATACCTTTTCGGGTTCTCGGAGTACTCGAATCCAAGGGAGAGTCCGGAGGCTGGTTCAACCGCGATGACATGATTGTCGTCCCTTATACGACGGCGATGAAGCGGCTGATGGGGCGGGATTATCTTTCGTCGATCGATATCCAGGCGGTTTCAATGGAAAAGACGGCGGAGGCCAAGCAGCAGATCGAGGAACTCCTTCGCCTCCGGCATAAAATCGCCCCCGGGGCTGAGGATGACTTTACCGTCCGCAACATGACCGAGGTGGCGGAGGGAGCAGCTGAGGCGACCAAAATCATGACCATCCTCCTCGGCAGCATTGCTTCCATCTCCCTTCTCGTTGGCGGCATCGGCATCATGAACATCATGCTTGTCTCGGTGACGGAGAGGATTCGCGAGATCGGCATCCGGATGGCAGTCGGGGCGCGGGAGAAGGATATTCTCCTTCAGTTCTTGACTGAAGCCGTCGTGCTCAGTGTCATGGGGGGAGTGATTGGCATCTTTTTCGGCGTCGGGCTATCGAAGCTCCTCGTCCATGTGCCGATTTTTTCTCAGTTCAAGACCGCCGTTTCGGTTAATTCCATCGCTTTGGCCTTTTTGTTTTCAGCCTCGGTGGGGATCTTTTTCGGCTTTTATCCAGCGCGCAAAGCATCCCGGCTGGACCCCATCGAAGCCTTACGCTACGAATGAGTTTATTCATTTCAATGGAGGGAGGTTTCCGATGACCAGAAGACCAACAATCATTGCCCTTTTCGCCATCGTGTTCATGTCCACTTTCAGTGCGTGGGCACAAGAGAAAGAAGCGGCCCTTTCTCTGAGCCTTGAGGAAGCCATCATCCGGACGCTGAAGAATAACTATGGAGTGGCGATCCAGGTTTTAAACCCTGAACTGGCTGAGCTGTCCGTGGCGAGGGCTAAGGAAAAATACTTGCCCACCCTTGCTTTCAATTTCGGCAAAAGGAGTACAGAAAGCGCCTCCTATTCCTGGTTGGAAGCGACAGACCGGACGACAGTAGATTATAGCAGCTATGATACTGAGGTCTCCCAGCTCATTCCCACAGGGGGAACTTTAACCGCTTCGCTTAGCGCCTACCGCAATTTTAGCAATGCCAAGTTCCAGACGGTGAATCCCCGCTACGGAAGCACGCTCCGGCTGGATTTTCGCCAGCCTTTGCTCAGAGACTTTGGTCCCAAGATGACTCAGCGGGACATCATCATCAGCCAGAATAACTTAGAGATTTCCGAAAAAGACCTTGAGGCCACCCTGGCCAACATCGTTTATACGGTAGAGGAAGCCTATTGGAACCTCGCCTACAGCCTTGAAAACCTTAAGGTCAGGCAACAGTCGCTTCAACTGGCCAGAGACCTTTTGGCCCGAAATCAGCGAGCGGTGGAAGTGGGAACCCTGGCGCCGATCGAGGTGTTGAGCGCTCAAGCCGAAGTGGCCACCCGAGAGGCCGATATCCTTTCGGCTGAAGCTGAAGTCAAGAACAACGAGGACCGGCTGCGCACGATTATCAACCTGCCGGAAGCGGAGATAAAAATGGCTCTGCCCATTAAGCCCTTGGATAAGCCACGGTTTGAGGAGAAGAAAATCAGCTTGGATGAGGCTCTTTTGGCAGCCATGCAGAACAGGCCGGAGTTGAAGTCGCTGAAAATTGAGTTAAAGAATCAAGATTTGAACCTCAGCTATGCCAAGAATCAGCTTCTCCCCCGCCTCGATTTGACCGCTTCCTACTGGAGTCCAGGAGTTTCGGGAGACCGAATCGTTTACCTGAATGATAATCCTCTGACAGGTGTCATCGTGGATACCATTCCTGGCGGAGCCAAGGGAGCGCTGGATGATGCCCTGGGCTTTAAATATAAAAACTGGTCAGTGGGCCTGACCCTGGATATACCGCTCAACTCTGTTTTTTCGAAGGCCCAGTATGCCCAAGCCAAACTGAACTTAGAGCAGGCCATGCTGCGGCTAAAAAACCAGGAGCAAGTGATTTTCTTGGAAATTCGCAACGCGGTCCGGGCAGTTGAGACGAACTATCAGAGAGTCCAATCCTATCGAGTCGCCAGAGAGCTGGCTGAGAAAAAGCTCCAGGCCGAGGAGGAAAAACTCAGAGTTGGTCTGACGACGAATTTTGTTGTCCTTACTTATCAGAGAGACCTGAGCAATGCCCAGATTGCTGAACTCCGGGCAATCGTGGATTATACCCTTTCTCTCGCCAACCTGGAGAAGGCGATGGGGACGCTCCTCAAGAACAGGAATATCAGCATCGACCAGGTTATGAGCAGAAATTGAGGAATTCTCCATCCTCTGCGGTCGGGTTGCGGGCGAGTGATTTTTTTCTTAAGATAAAACTTCATGAGAATGCGGAGTGCTAAGCTTCTAGTTCTTCCCGGAGTTCTCTTTGTTGTCTTTTTTTCCCTGGCCTTCGCGAAATCCAAAGAAAGCGAAGGCCTTCCGAGGGTTATAGTCCCTGAGTTTTTGACTCCGCCAAAAATCGACGGCGTCCTGGAAAATCCGCTCTGGGAGAATGGATCAGTTATCTCCGATTTCATCCAGTTTGAACCCCAGGAAGGAGCCATACCCTCCGAAAAAACCATCGTCTATGTAGGTTACGACCGCATTTTTCTTTACCTGGCCTTCCGCTGTTTTGATTCTAACTCTAAAGCCATTCGCGCTTGCTTATCCCAGAGGGATAAGACAAGAGGAGATGATGAAGTCACGGTCTACCTCGATACGTTCAACGATAGGAAAAGGGCATTCGTCTTCCAGGTAAACCCTTGCGGCATCCAGACAGACGGGGTGTTCACAGAACCAACCGGCCGACGTCCTCGCGGTGGCCCGGGGAGAGGAATGGAGTTTGAGAGGTTCGACCGCAGCTGGGATACATTTTTTCTGGCTGAGGCCCGGATTGATGAGGCTGGCTACACAGTGGAGATGGCGATTCCTTTTAAGAGCTTGCGCTTCCCTAACTTTTCATCGCAGCGGTGGGGGATGAAAATCATGAGGACAATCCGGCGTAAGAACGAGGAAATATACTGGCCGGCCCATTCGCGCAACGTGAATGGCTTCCTGGTCCAAGCGGGAATGCTCGAGATTCAAGCTCCCATCCAGAAGGGGAGTAGCATCGAAATCATGCCTGTCATGGCAGCTGTTCAGGAATCGGGTCAGAAATTTAACCCCGAACCCGGGTTGAATTTCAAGTGGGACATGACTTCCGATATCACCCTGAACTCCACATTGAACCCGGACTTCAGTCAGGTGGAAGCAGACATTCCCCAAGTGGATGTCAACCAGCGCTTTGCCCTCTATTATCCAGAGAAAAGGCCTTTTTTCGTTGAAGGCAAAGATTATTTTGACACCCCGTTTGAACTTGTCTACACGCGAAAAATATTTGATCCGCAAGCAGGGCTTAAGCTCACCGGGAAGAGCAAAGGGTTTACTCTCGGGTTGCTGAGTGTTTTAGATGAGCGCTCACCGCAGGTTGAAATCTACAGAGAATCCAGCGAAGAGGAGGAAGAGGATTCCGAAGAAGTCCTCGGCCGGGCGCTGGTCAGTGTTTTTCGGCTGAAGAAAGACATTTTTGCCGAGTCCCACTTGGGATTTATCGCCGTCAGCAAAGACGCAGGAGGGTTAGGCGGGAGATTAGCCGGCCAGTACAACCGTCTGGCTGGAGTCGATGGCCACTTCAAATTTCTCGATTACAACCGCTTATCTTTTCAAGCCATAGGAGCGGTGACGAAAACGGCCACCGAGAAAACAGGCTTTATCCCCGCCTATACAGTGAGCTTCAACCATAATTCCAGACATGTGCAGTTGTCGGCAGATTACCTAAGTGTTCCGCCTGATTTTGAAGCCTCGGTCGGTTTTTTCCGGCGGAAGGACATCCGATTTTTGAACGCTCGGGCAGCTTATTCTTTCCTTCCTCAGAATGACCTGGTCGTCTCTATCCGTCCTTCTTTAGAGTACCGCCGGATTTATGATTTTACCAACACCCTGACTGACGACGAATACTCGGCCTCGATTTTCGTGTCAGGATGGCGGCAAACTTTCCTGTGGATGAATTATACCTCAGGCCTCGAAAGATATAATGGTCACAATTTCTATCTCCAGGAAGTGCGGACAGGAATCGGCTCGGAGCCGTTTTCTTGGCTCAACGGGAGCATCCGCTTTTCCTTTGGCGATGGTATCTATTATAGTGACGATCCATATCTTGGGTACAAGAGGACCGTTGAGGTTGACGCAACGTTGAGGCCGTTTTCAAACCTGAACCTATCCTACAGATTTGAAAATAACACCTTCTTTAAGGATGGAGCCGGTGAGCTTGTTTATAAAATCAACATCATTTCCCAGCGTCTCCACTATCAGCTCTCCCGTCCGCTGTCCGTAAGGTTAATCGCGGATTATAATGATTATGACAGGAAGCTGTATCTTAGCTTCCTTTTGGCCTGGGAATACAGACCGGGGACCGTGTTCTACCTTGGCGTTGATGATAACCAGGAGAAAGATGAGCGAGGCGTTTTTAGAGGCACAGGACGATATTACTTTATAAAATTTTCTTACTGGTGGCGCGTTTAAAGCCGTTAAGATTTCATTGCCCGATCGGGGTTCTAAGCGAGCCTGAGCAAGAGAGGCTTCATTGACATGAGGCGGGCAAAAGTTCTCGCTTTTGGTTTGGCTTTCTTTATCTTGGCTAGATGTATTTCACGTCCAGAGCGGATTATCATCCTTTGCGCCGGGGATAGCATCACCGAAGCGGCCTACCCGCGCCAACTGCGACGTCTGCTCATCCGCGATGGTTACCGTGTTCGGGTCCACAACTTAGGCCGGAGAGGGAACAACTCCCGCGAATATCTGGAGTTTCTTGAAGAGAGAAAGAAGGAGCTGGCCCGCCTCCAGCCAGACCTGATCCTCCTCCAGCTCGGCACCAACGACGTCCGGGGCGATAGCGATTTCACATCGGCAGTCGAGTTCGACCGCACGATGAGGAGAATCATCGCTTTGTTTGAGGAGTTTTCCACCCGGAAGGGTAAAAAGTCAAAAATCCTGTTGGGGACGATACCTCCCCTGCCGGAAAACCTTCCTCCGCCTTTTGTCCGTGAATCCTCAGCCCGGGTTGTGGAAGAGATAAACCCTCTCCTTAAGAGAATTGCCGCTGAACGCAACCTCCTTCTGGTCGATAATTACAAGCTTTTTCTTGAGCATCCAGAACTCCTTGCTGGCATCCATCCGACTGACGAGGGTTACAGAGCTTTGGCTGAAAACTGGTATAGACACTTAAAGCCCTTGCTGCATTGAGATGTTTTCCCCCTGAAGGGAATTTTAGGCCGCCCCAAAGGAAAGCAGCGAGTTTAAGTTGTTGAAGTCTTATCGAGAAAATGATAAAATGATTTTAGATAAAGGCAGACAAGAAATTCCTGAGGTGGAGAAATCCTATGAACAGGAAACTTATCCGTCCCAACTTGGCTGAGATCAGGGAGGAGCGAAACCGGGAAAGAGAAGCAGCCAAAAAGAAAGCCCATCCTCCTTATGAGACACACGCCGAGAACTATTATTTTCTGAAACAGATGAACAAAAAGACGCGGATGGCCCTGGCTCTTGTGGATGGCGAAGTGGTCGAAGGCTATATTGAGTGGTACGACCGTAACTGCATTAAGCTAAACAGAGAAAACGCTCCCAACCTTTTGGTTTACAAGAGTAACATCAAGTACCTCTACAAGGTAGAAGACAAAAAAGAAGGGGAAGAAATAAAGAAGAAACAGAAATGACCCCACCAAGGATTGGGATCACGCTCGGCGATCCCGGGGGGATTGGGCCAGAAATTGTTGTCAAGGCCTTTTCCGGCCGTTATCCCCTTCCTCGCGCGAATTATGTTTTTTTTGGATCCGGCCGCTTAATCCAGGAAGAAGAAAAAAGCCTCGGCCTCTCTATCCGGCTACGGCCCTGGCATCCTCAATTGGAATCCGCTGAGGGCTCTTTTTCTTTGCGCGAGGTCGAAGTCTCTTCCGAGGATTATGTCAAAGGGGCTCCGGCTCAGGCTAACGGAATAGCCTCGTTTCGTTTTTTTGAGGTCGCAGTAACGGAGGCCAGAAAAGGGAACCTGCATGCTATCGTTACGGCCCCCATTTCCAAGAAATCCTGGGACCTCGCCGGCGTGCGCTGGCGCGGCCACACGGATTATCTCAACCATTTTTACCCCGAGGCCATCATGGCCTTTTGGTCCCAGAAGCTCAAGGTGGCTTTGTTCAGTCACCATCTTTCCCTGAAAGAGGCTATCAAGAAAGTCAGGCGAAAAAATTTGCTCCGCTTTTTCCTGATTCTTCACCAAAGCCTGGAAAAGATTCGGCCGGCAGGATTAGAGCTTGTTGTTGCCGGTCTCAACCCTCACGCGGGAGAGGAGGGGTTGCTCGGTCGGGAAGAAGTTAATGAGATTATTCCTGCTATCCAGGAGGCCCAGAAGCTGGGCCTCCCGATCAGCGGACCTTTGCCTCCGGATGTGGTTTTCCGAAAAGTGCTCGGTCAAGAGGATAAAATCGTCGTCGCTCTCTATCACGACCAGGGATTGATTCCCTTTAAACTCACCGCCCTCCACACGGGCGTGAACCTGAGTCTTGGCCTGCCGTTTGTTCGGACCTCGCCGGACCACGGAACAGCGTTTGACATCGCGGGCAAGAAAGCTGCCTCACCGCGGAGCTTTGTCGAAGCCATCCATCTGGCCGCTGCCCTGAGTGAAACGAGCTAATCCACGGGTCAGACGGCCTCGTTCACTATCTTGATATCCATGAACCGACAGAAAAGGAAGAGTTCTTTAGTGATGTCTCCGTAAACGGTCTGGCGATGGAGCCCACCCGTCCAGTTTTTCCAGAGGTTGACGATGTCGCCGTCGATTTTGACTTCGATTTTTGTTCGGCAGCCTCGGTCCACCTCCAGCCCTACCGGCGTTGAGACGATAGTTCCGGTAAAATAACGAATTGTGTCGAGATCGACGAAAATAGCCTGGGTGACCTTCTCGCCAACACGCATTTCGACCTGAGGGACCACTCCTTCCCGCCTTTCCATGACGGTCCGGATTTTGTAGGGAGCGGAGGGCTTTCCCGGGCCATCCATTTTGGGAGTCCCCAGGCAGTGGGCGAGAATGATAGTCCCTCTGGATTCATCGACTGTCGGGTCGCTGATGAAGCCAGGCCTTCCGACAAGCCCCTGGAAGAGGACATGAATCATCGCTGAACGGAGGTCCGATTCACATATCCCCCCTAGCCCGAGGTTATTGAGACGCGCAAACCCGAGACAGGGATAGGCAGGAAGTTTGATTGTTTTATCCCACATGGTCCCGTAGCAATCAACGGTCAGGACGGTCGCTTCTTCTTCCTCCAGAAGCTTTTCAAAGGCTAGGGCTAATTTGCAGGATTTCAGAATTTCTTCGTGGCTTGGCTCTACGACCTGGGTGGCTCCCTTTATCCAGGAATCAGCTTCCTCCCTGGCCGCCATATCGCTTGTATTTTGGTAGGCGGCAACCACCCGGTCCAGAGCGAGAGGAATGACCTCGGTGCCGAACTTGCTCTTGGCCTGTTCGGCAAAGGGAGCGAAACTGTGGGTGGTCAGGTTAAGAATTTTGGCCTCCCGGAGATGATGGATGGCCCGGAAAGGCCTCACCGCTACCGCCAGTTGTCCGAGGTCGCTGGTGAGGAAGCAGTCCATTTTCGCTCCGAGCGGTTGCTGGCGCAACTCACCGAAGCTGACCCACTCGTGGCCTGAATAAGGGATGGCAAAGACGATTGTGGGCTTACCGGCGCGCAGAATTTCCTTGAGGATTTCAGAAATGCCGATGTTGAAATGGATAGCCAGAATTCCATCGGCTTCTTTCAGCCTGTCCTTGAACTGGCTAACCTGGTCAGGGGTTGTAACGAGCTTGTCCACAAAGAAATCGATATCCGCAAAATCGGCTTTCATTCTCTCGAAGGCCTGGCGATAAAAAGCCGCTTCTTTTTCTAAATCGAGGCCTGGCTTCGGCCAGAGGCCATGGGAAGAGCCCATGAAGAAACGGGCCACTTTGACTTTGCTTCGGCGGCAACCAGGGCTGATCAGGGGAGGTGCGGAAGCCCGGTGCTTCCCTCCTCCGGAAAAGAGTGAAGACCGGGTGAAGCAGAGAAAGCCTCCTATTCCTGTTAGATGCAAAAACTCTCTTCGTCTCAATGCTTGTTTCATTTTTTTCCTCCTCCTGGTAAGTAATAAGCTTCGGGCCATCCTACCGCCTAGAAATTTTTATCAAAATGGGAGGCCGAAGACAATCGAGGCGTGCCATCGGTGCTTGACACTTTTTCATCTCCAATCTTGCTCTCCCTTTGGATTAAGATTATGATTTTCGTAACGAGAGGTAAAATTTGAGCTGGCAAGGAGGCAGGCATGGGATTCAAGCCTATTTTTTTTGAAGACATTCCTCGCCGCAAGTTTCTTGAATGGAGTCTCAAGGGCGGGATAGCCCTGGCTTCGACTCCCTCTCTTTTGGCGAACCTTCTTGACGATGGCGGGCGGAAAAAGCCTGAGTTAGGATTGGGGGACCTGAACAGGGTCATCCGCCAGGCCTTGAGCAAGGGCGGCGAATTCGGAGAGGTTTACGTTGAGCACCGGGTCTCGAGGAGTATTCTGCTGGAAGAGGGGAAATTTAAGAGCGCTGTTTTCGGCATTAGCCAGGGGGCGGGCGTGCGCGTTATCGCTGGCCATAAAACCGGCTACGCTTACACAGACGAGATAACTCAGGAAAAGTTGCTCCGGGCGGCTGAAGTGGCCTCTTTTATAGCCCGAGGAGCGAAGGCCATTCCTCCTGTTAGTATCAGGAAAGAAAAGCGGCCTTCCTATATTACGGTCAAGGTACCCCTGGAAAAGGTTGCCGACGAAAAGAGGTTCGAAATCATGAAACGGGCCCACGATGCGGCTCTGGCTTATGATGCCCGGATCAAGATGCAGTCGCATCATTGCCAACAGCGAGGGGCTTTTTGTGAGTGATGAGTTGCCCCTTATCTTTTTTGTCGTCCAGACTCTGGGTGTTGGCCCCAACACTTCCCACATGGGAAGGGAACGAGTCAGCCGGCACTCGGGAATCGAGCTTTTTGATGAAGTTAAGCCCGAGGATGTCGCCCGGATCTGCGCGCGAGAATCGGTGGCCATGCTGGAGGCTAAAGATGCGCCGGCAGGAAAAATGGACGTGGTCATGCAGAACGGCTGGGGCGGGGTGCTTGTCCATGAGGCTGTCGGTCATCCCCTCGAAGCGGATAATATCGCCAAGGAAGTGGGCATCTTTGTCGGCAAGCTCGGAGAAAAAGTTGCCAGCGACGTTTTCACGATGGTGGACGACGGTACTCTCCCTAACTTCCGCGGGACGACCAATTTTGATGATGAGGGGACGCCGATGCAGCGGAATGTGTTGATCAAAAACGGTGTGCTCCTCAAATTCATGACCGATATCCTCTCGGCCAAGCAGCTCAACATGGAGCGGACGGGCAACGGACGACGCGAAAGCTTCCGGCATATCCCCATCCCGCGGATGACCAACACGTTTATCGATCGAGGTAAAGACAAGCCAGCCGACATTTTAGCCTCCACGAAAAGCGGGCTCTATGTCCAGAGCTTGAGCGGCGGGAGTGTCAACCCGACAACCGGGATGTTTAACTTCACCTGCCGGGAGGCCTATCTCATCGAGGGCGGCAAGAAAACCACCCCTGTCAAAGGAGCAACGCTTGTCGGAAATTCTCTGGATATCATCCAGGGTATTGACGCCGTCGGGGATGACTTGGATTTCGGGCCCGGAATTTGCGGCAAAGGCCAGGCAGCGGAGGTGACGGCCGGGCAGCCGACGGTTAGGATTCGCGGCCTCAACGTCGGGGGGACGAGAGGGCGATGAGCTTTGAGGATGAGAGAGAGGAGAAAGCGATGGATTATAAAGATCTGGCTGAGCAAGTGGTGAAAAAATGTTTGAAAAGAGGGGCGGACGCGGCCGAGGTTTACATCGAAAACGGCCGAAACCTGAGGATCGAAGTCCGCAACGGCGAGGTCGAGACCGTCGAAGAAGCAGCATCCTACGGAGCTGGTCTTAGAGTGGTTGTCAAAGGCAGGATGGCCTTTTCGAGCTCGAACGACCTCGGGAATAGGGCTATAGATGAAGCCATCAAGCGGGTCATTGAGTTTGCTCGGATCACAACTCCTGACCCAGCCAATGTTCTTCCTGATAACCCGGCGATTGCCAAGGTTGAAGGGCTCTATGACCCTCAAATCAGTCGAGTGCCGATGGAAGATAAAATAGAGCTGGCCAAGGAAGTCGAGAAGCTGGCCATGAAAGACCCAAGAATCACCAAGAGCGGTGGTGCGAGCTACGGCGAGGGAGAGGGAGAAGTGGTCATCGCCAACTCCAACGGCCTGGTCAAGAGCTTCAAGGCTACAAGCTGTGGGTACGGAGTTTATGTTGTGGCTGAGAAGGGAAGCCAGAAATCTTCGGGCGGAGAGTCCTGCCGGCGGAGGTTTTATCAGGACCTCAAGTCTCCTGAGGAAATAGCGGCCAAGGCGGCCCGAGATGCCTATGAAATGCTCGACCCCCGGCCTGTCAAAACGCAGAAAGCTGCGGTTATTTTCGACCGCGACGTAGCGTATGCCCTGCTGGGCGGGATTCTGGGTGCCCTGAACGGTGAGCGGGTTCTCCAGGGAGCCAGTTTCCTTGGAAAACGGAAGGGCGAGAAGATTGCCTCGGAGCTCGTTACTCTCATCGATGACGGAACACGGGAAAAGGGGTTGGCCAGCCAGCCTTTTGACGGAGAGGGTGTTCCGACGCAACGGAGGGTTATCGTCGACCGGGGCGTTCTCCAGGGCTTCATGTACAATACAGTCGTCGCCAAGAGAGCCGGGGTGGAGAGCACGGGGAATGCTTCACGAGGCGGGTTTAGAGACCTCCCAGGCATCGGGCCACATAATTTTTATATGGCCGCAGGAGAGGCAACACCTGAAGAGGTCATCAGAGCGACTAAGGTGGGTTTCTTGGTAAAGGAAGTTACCGGCTACGGCATCAACCCTGTCAACGGCAACTTCAGCGGGGGTGCAGCCGGCTTCTGGGTTGAAGGCGGGAAGATTGTTTTCCCCGTGCGGGGTCTGACCATCGCCGGGACGGCTGACGAAATGCTCAACGGGATTGACCTCGTCGCCAACGACCTCGACCTCAACCGACCTCTCACTGCTCCGACTTTCCGGATTAAACTCCTCCAAATCGGCGGCGAATAGAAAAACAAAACTTTTCCTCAGAAGAAAGCACAAGCCGGCGGAAGGAGCTCCTTCATCGTATCGTTTTCCGGGAGGGCCGCTTTCTTTTTCAAATACTTCCAATCAATCTCTTCCCCATAGTGGCGGACGAGCAATTCGACCATCTCATCGTCTATTTTAGATTTCCAGTGTTTGCACCAGGTCATCATAGAAGAAGAATTTCGTTTGGGCCCCTTGTGGGCTCAGAGCCGGCGGCGCTTGAGTTCAGCCCGCATCTCCCGGTCGAGCTCTCTTTCCTTAATGGCCTGCTTTTTCTGGTAGGATTTTTTCCCTTTGGCCAGGGAGATTTCTATTTTGACCTTGCCCTTCTCGTTGATCATCACTTTGGTCGGAATGAGAGTGTAGCCTTTTTCGCGGATTTTTCCGATGAGCCGCTTGATTTCCTGCCGATGGAGGAGAAGCTTCCGCTCCCTCAGAGGCTCGTGATTGAAACGATTGGCGGGTTCATAGGGGCTGATGTGGGCTTGAAGGAGAAACACTTCCCCGTTCCGAATTTCGGCGTAGCTATCTTTGAGGCTTATCCGTCCCTCGCGGATCGATTTGACCTCGCTTCCGAGGAGAGAGATTCCAGCTTCGAAGCTTTCGACCATTTCATAGTTGTGGTAGGCCTTTTTATTCGTGGCGATGATGTTCATCGGGTTTCTCGAGCGCAGTTGGGCTGAGAACAATCCGGACGAGGCTGATGTGGCGTTTGTTCATCTTTTCGACGATGAACTGGTTTCCCTGAAACTCAAGGCTATCTTTCTCGTGGGGAATCCGGCCGAATTTGGCGAACAAAAAACCGGCCAGAGTCGTAAAATCAGCCGTCTGGGGTAGGCAAAGGGGGAGGCGTCGGCAGAGCTCCTTAAGGGATGCGCTTCCTCGAACGAGATAGGTGTTCTTATCAAGCGCCTGGAACCATTCCTCAGTCTTTTCGTCGTACTCATCCTGGATCTCCCCGACGATTTCTTCGATGATGTCTTCGAGGGTGACCATCCCTTCAAGGGTGCCAAACTCATCGACGACGAAGGCCATGTGGACGGCGCTTTTTTGCATCAGGAGGAGGACTTTCTCAATCGAGGCGGATTCGGGAACAAATATCGGCTGGCGGAGGACGTCACTGATGTTAAATTCTTTTTTATCAATAAGATAGGGGATTATGTCTTTGCTGTGGATGAGTCCCTCTATATTATCCAGCCTGCCCTTGTAGACAGGCAAGCGCGAAAATTCTGTTGACAGGATAAGGTCAACGATTTCCTGGAAAGAAGAGCCGATTTCAATCGCTTTGAGCTCAACCCGCGGAACCATGATTTCTTTGACCGGTCGGGCGCCGATGTCGAGAACGCCGGAAATCATTTTTTTGCGCAGCGCGGACATGCCCTTGATGCCCTTGGTCAGCACGAGCTTGATTTCTTCCTCATCGAGGGCCATGGACTTGGCCGTCTCCCCGGGCGGCGACTTGACGAAAAGCCGGGAAAGGGAAGTGAAAGACCTGGCTAGGGGATAGAAAAGCCAAACGAAAAAACGTAGCGGCCGGACAACGAGCAACGAGACCTTCACAGGATGGTAAGCGGCAAAAGTTTTCGGGTTAATCTCGCCGAAGACGAGAATGAGAACAGTAGTCACAAGGGTTGCAAGAAGGGCAGCTTGCTTGGGGTTGGGGACGAGAGAAAGAAAGATGAGAGTGGCAACCGAGGCAGCAGCCACATTGACGAGATTGTTCCCGATGAGGATGGCGGCAAGAAGATGGTCAATCCTGAGCAGCATGCGCTTGAGAAGGCGAGCGCGGCGGGAGCCCTTTTGTTCAAGGCTGTCCAGGGTATAGGGATTGCTGGCGATGACGGCCGTTTCCGACGCACTGAAAAAGGCGCTTAGAAGCAGAAACAGAGCGAAGAGGAGGATAGAAGTCAAGACCATCGAAGGGATCAGAATTCAGCGTTGGGCTTGATGTCTTTGAAGCAAAGGGACAGAGTGTCAAGGACGCGCCGCTCGATTTTCGAGATGGGCATTGCGGAGACCTCGGAGATCTCCATCACCAGCATCTCTTTGGCTTTTTCAAGCATCTTTTTTTCCCGGAAAGAGAGAGGCTTAATGAGGCTGAGATAATAAAGACTCTTGAGAACGCTGGCCATATCAAAGATTGTTCCGGACCGCATCAAGTTAACATGTTCCTTATAGCGGCCTTTCCAATCGGAGGTCACATCGACTTCTTTTTTCTTGAGGAACTTGAAGATATCCTCGACAGAATCTTCAGAGACAGGCTTGCGAATGCCCATTTCCTCTGCGTTAGACGCCGGCACAAGGACGAGGGTATTGTTGGATAGAATCCGGACATGATAAATGATAAACGTTTCGCCGTAGAGGTCCTGAACCTGGATATCCTCGATAACGGCGAGGCCTTGATTGGGATAGATAATTCTATCCCCAATCTTAAACGAATTCATTGCTAAAATTATAGTCCAAACGCCTCCTCGAGTCAACAAGAGCATTCGCGGCCGCTTCTAAATGCTTTCTTTGACTAGAGCATAGATTCTCAGGCATAAAGGTCCTTCAATTTTGCTTCGAACTCGATTCTCCGTTTGATCCGCCGAGGGGATGTTGTTTCGGCGGCCAGTCTCTTCGGAGTCGATGCTCAATCTGTCGAGTACCACGTCCCGCCGGGAGCCGAGATCGTCAAAAAACCGTTGGCCAAAATTGGTTTTCCGAGTGGTGCTATCGTGGGTGCTAGAACGCGCAGATTTGCTTCAGCCTCTATTTTTATATGCTTCCTGGGTCTTGACCTCATCAGCGCGGCGGCCTCGGTAGCGGCCACGCTGGGAAATGTGTGCCTGGACTTGGAGCCGAGGCTCCATCATCCAATTACCTGTTCATCCCCGCAGCTGGGAAATGGGTTTTGTCATTCTGCGTGTTAGCTGGGAGACTCGAAATCTACACCCTGTTTATTCTCCTGACAAGGGATTCCTGGAAATAAGACCGGAATTGAGCGAGTTTGAGGGGGCTTTTTCTACCCAAAAATGGTATAATAATCACCGATCACTACGTTGTTTCAGTTAATTCTGATAAATTCCCATTGCCTCGAAGGATAAGGAGAATAGCGGAATGAAGAGACATGTTTTAGCTGTCCTGGGAATTTTTATTTTCTTCCTGGGGCCTGCTTTCCCGGCGTTCGGCGAGTGGTTTTTTGACTTCGAAAATGGGCTGGCTCTCCCTGGTTATAACGATGTCAAAATTCCCGGCGACTCCGGTACTCTGTTCTCTTTTTCTAAAGAATTGAAGGCCGGGTCTTCGTATTTTTTCCGGGTCCGGCTAGGATATCAATGGAGATCTCGACATGCTATCTCTGTTTTCGCAGCGCCGTTGCGTCTCCGAGCTTCGGGCAAGGTGGACAGGGAGATTGTTTTCTTTGAAGAAAAATTCCCTCCCAAGGTTCCGCTGACGGGTGTTTATCAATTCAATTCCTATCGGCTGACTTACCGGTATGATTTCTTGAAGAGAGAAAAATTGCAGGTCGGGGTCGGGCTTACGGCCAAAATAAGAGACGCCGCCATCGAGATTGAGGGAGGAGGCAAGAGCTCCAAAAAAACCAATGTCGGGTGTGGGCCCCTTCTCAATTTTCGCGCTATCTGGCAGTTTCATCCGGCTTGGGGGTTGCTTCTCGAAGGGGATGCAGCGGCGGCATCCCGGGGAAGGGCCGAGGATGTATTGCTGGCAGTGGAGTATCGTCTGAATAGTCGGATAGCTCTCAGGGCGGGCTACCGGATTCTGGAGGGGGGTGCGGATGTCCAAGAGGTCTATAATTTTTCTTTAATCAATTTTCTTAGCGTCGGAATTACCTATCTTTTTTAATTTATTCTACTTACCGGGTGTCGTTTCGTTCAACATGGTGAGACTATTTTAAGCTTGACAGAGAGGAGAAGCTTTATTACCATAAGGCTTCCCGGGAGAAGAGAGGAGATGAAGAGGACTTTCCAGCCAAACGTGAGAAAGCGTAAGAAGACGCATGGCTTTCGGGCGAGGATGAAGAGCAAGGGTGGCCAGAAAGTCCTCAAGAATAGACGAAGGAAGGGCAGGCAAAGAATCGCTGCCTGATGATAGAAAGCCTAAGTCCTCGCGAGAGGATCAGGAAGAAGAAGGATTTTTTATATCTCTATAAAAAAGGATACCGGTACAGAGGAAAATATTTTAACCTCATCTATCTCCCAAACAACTTGAATTATTCTCGGGTGGGAGTGGTTGCCAGCCGGAAAATCGGGAGCGCTGTTGGTCGGAACAGAGTCAAGCGATGGATGAGGGAACTTTTTCGAAGGAACAAAGGGTTGCTCGAGGTCAAGGTGGATATGTTGATTGTAGCCAGACCAGAGATGAAGGAAGCCGCTTGGGCCGAATTGAGGGAGCATTATCTGGCTGCGCTCAACCGCCTTTTTCAGAAGAGATGAAGAGGCGAGGATGATCAAGAAAATTGCCGTATTCTTGATTCGGCTTTATCAATTGGTGTTTTCCCCTGTTCTTGGCGGACAGTGCCGCTTTTACCCAAGTTGTTCGGATTACACTCGCCAGGCGATTGTCAAACACGGCACCTTCAAAGGCGTGTATCTCGGGGCCAAACGTCTGCTCAAGTGTCACCCTTTTCATCCTGGAGGAGTCGACCCGGTTCCTTAAGAGGTTCATGAGATGGAGAAAAGACTGATCCTGGCCATCGCCCTTTCTTTCCTGGTGCTCGTCCTTTGGCAGGCAATTTTTGTGAAGACCAAACCCCAGCCCCAGCCGCAAGCGCTCCCTTCTGAGCGAGCGGAGCTGGAAGAGCCGACTCCATCGGCTGAAATTTCAACTGAGGCGCAGGTATCAGAGCTTCCATCTTTTCCACCGGCAGAAGAGGTCAAAGCTCAAGCTGAAGAAGAGGTCGTCGTCGAATCGTCCCTTTTTCGGGCCATCTGGAGCAATCGCGGCGCTTCGCTCAGAAGTTGGAAGCTAAAGAAGCACAAAGATGAAAACAAAGAGGACCTCGAGTTGGTCCCAATCCAAGCTCAAGAATCTGGGCTCTACCCTTTTTACATCGAAACACAGGACGACGGGCTAAACCTGGCGGTGAACCAGGGTCTGTTCGTTCCATCTGTTAAGTTGCTCCAACTTGGCGATGGCCAGTCGGGGGAGGTTAAATTTTATTATTCCGATAGGAATAATATAATTTGTGAGAAAACCTTCACTTTCAACGGCGATAAGTATGATTTTAAAGTTGAGCTTGGAGTCTGGAAGGAAGGCCGGAAAATAGAATCGCGCTTGGTCTGGGGGCCAAGCATCGGAAATCCAGCCTTAGCGGATAGAAGGCAACAATTCGGTGGGGGCCGGGGCTCGGCTATGCTGGCGGCCAATAAAGTCTACCGTTTTGATGAGAGAAAATTCAAGGATGAAGCGACAGTTGTCAATTTCATCGACTGGGCAGCTTACGAGGACAACTACATTGTGGCCATATTTCAGACACCGCTGGGAAAAGGGAATGCGAGGTTTGTCAGGGAGGTCAAGGGCGAAACAACCCAGTTTTTCCTCTCGGTGAGCCAGCCGGAGAGAGCCTATCTTGGGCCGAAAGAGTTTAGCCGGCTGAGAGAATTCGGGTTTGGCGCCAAGAAGCTCATCAACTTCGGGTTTTTTGGCGGAATCGCAGAAATCCTCCTCATCGCCATTAGGTTCATCCATAAGTACATCCCGAACTGGGGTTTTTCCATTATCCTCCTGACTATTTTAATCAAGATTCTCTTTTTTCCCCTGACATATAGTAGCACAAAGTCCATGGCTAAAATGCAGGAGCTTCAGCCAAAAATCAAGGCTTTACGAGCTAAGTACAAGAAGGCACGTCAAGATATCGCCCAGCGGCGGCAGATGAACGAGGAGATGATGCGCCTCTACAAGGAGCACGGCATCAACCCTGCCGGCGGCTGTCTTCCTATCCTCATCCAAATCCCTGTTTTCTGGGGTTTTTTCCGTCTTCTTGTCGTGGCCATTGAATTTCGGCACAGCCCGTTTATCCTTTGGATAAAGGACCTTTCGGTCAAAGACCCTTACTATGTCACTCCCATCTTAATGGGCGTAACCCAGTTCATCAGTCAAAAGATGACGCCCACCTCGGCCGACCCAGCCCAGGCGAGGATAATGCTCATCATGCCCGTCATCATGACTGTCTTTTTTATGAATTTCCAGAGCGGATTGGTCCTTTACTGGCTAACGAACAACGTCCTTCAGATTGGTCAGCAATACATCATGAACCGAATGATGGCAAAGAAAAAGAGAGTTTCCCATGGAAAAAAAAGAAGGAAATGAGGAAGCCCAGGAATTCAAAGGAAAAAATTTAGAAGAAGCCATTAGCCTGGCTGAGCATGTGCTCAAGATACCGAGAGAGAAGCTCAATTACGAAATCGTCACCGCCAAGACCAAGCTTTTTGGCATCCGGGGCAAGGAAATCGTCATCCGGGCTTGGCCGAGAAAGGAAATCAACACCGCTGGCATTGAAGATTTCATGGGAAAAATGCTCTCTGTCTTTCCGCTCGACCTTTCTTATCAAATCAAGAAGAAAAACGACACCATCGTGCTCATCTTCAACGGCGAAGATAAGAACCTGCTCCTCCGCAAAGATGGAGAACTTCTTCTTGCCTTGCAACACGTTTTAAACAAGATATCGGAGCATAAGGTTCAGGTAGATTGCGAGTTCTTCAGGAGGCGAAAAGAAAAAAGGCTGAGGGAGTTTGCCCAGGAAATAGCTTATCAGGTAAGCGAAACCGGAAGGGATGAAATCCTCGAGCCCATGAACCCTTATGAGCGCCGCATTGTCCACATTGCGGTCAACCAGGTTCCAGGTATCACCAGCGAGAGTATCGGCGAAGGGTTTCTCAAGCGAGTCAAAATTTTCCCTATAGATAAGCGAGGGGGATGACCCCTTCGGGTTGTTTACTAATCCATCAATCTTCTTTAAAATTGAACCTTGAATGCTGGAAGATACGATTATTGCTATCTCGACCCCAGTTGGGTATGGGGGTCTTGGAATTGTTCGTTTGAGTGGCCAAAAGGCACTCTCCATTGCCAGGAAAATTTTCCGGGTCAAAAGAAAGGGAGCGAAGATTTCCCCTCGAGAATCCGTTTTTGGCGAAGTTTATGACGCTGAAAGAGGGGAAGCCCTGGATGAAGCCTTCCTTATCTATTTTCCAGCGCCTGCTTCTTATACGCGGGAAAATGTCGTTGAGATTACCTGCCATGGCAGTCCTGTCATTCTGGAGGAGGTCGTCCGCCTGGGAATTAAAGCTGGGGCAAGGCCTGCCCATCCCGGGGAATTTACCCTTCGGGCATATCTCCGGGGAAGAATTGATATCCTCCAGGCAGAAGCGGTTAACGACTTGATCACCGCGACTTCGCTTGAGCAAGCCAGAATTTCTTTCGGCCAGCTTAAGGGTCGATTATCGAGCCTGATAGAGAAGCTCAAAGCTAAACTTATCGAGAGCCTTTCGCGAGTGGAGGCTGGGATCGAGTTCCCGGACGAGGGGATCCCGGTTTCCAGGGATGACCTCAAGCGCCACCTGGAAGAAGTCACTGCCATTATCCTTTCCCTCATTCGGAGCTATGAAGCCGGAAAAACAATGAGAGAAGGAATCACCTTGGCTATCGTCGGCAAGGCGAACGTCGGCAAATCGACTCTCTTTAACGCGCTCCTCGATGAAGACAGGGCAATTGTCAGCCCTTATGCTGGTACGACAAGGGATTATCTGCGGGAGAAGCTGGTCATTCAAGGGGCCATTTTTCAGCTTATTGACATGGCTGGGCTGGGGAAGCCGTCTCATCCGGTGGAGAAGGAAGGGGTGAGGAGAAGTCGCGAGCTCGCTTCTCAGGCTGAGGGCGTCCTGGTTGTGCTGGATTCTTCCCGCCCTGAGACGAAAGCTGACCTCGAGCTTATCCAGAAATTTAGGGAAAAAAAGTCTATTTATCTGTTTAACAAGTCTGATTTGCCCCAAAGAATGGATAAGGAGAAATGTCGGGCCATGGATGATACCCGTCCCTGGCTGGATATTTCCGCTCTGAAAAGAACAAATCTGGAAAGGCTCAAAAGCTTGATCTACGAAAACTTTGTTCCTGGCCAAAACCTCGGGCAGGAAATTATCCTCCATCAGAGGCAAAAATTCCTTCTTGAGCAAGCACTCGGACCCTTAGAAAAGGCCATCAAGCTCCTCGAGGAAGGTTATTCAGAAGAATTGGTGGCTGAGGAAATCCGTTCCTCTCTTCCCTATCTGGGCTATCTAACAGGAGAAATCCGGGCGGATGATATCATTGAAGAAATTTTTAGCCGTTTTTGCGTAGGAAAATGAGTTCCCGCCGTCCCGTTGCTTACGATTTTGATATCATTGTCGTTGGCGCCGGGCATGCTGGTTGTGAGGCAGCCTTCGCTTCAAGCAAAATGGGCTTAAGGACGATGCTTATTACCATTCATCTGGAGACGATTGCCCAGATGTCGTGCAACCCGGCGATTGGTGGCCTTGCCAAAGGGCACTTAGTCCGGGAGATTGATGCCCTCGGCGGGATGATGGGGCTTCTGGCTGATGAGACGGGAATCCATTTCCGGCTCCTCAACCGGAGTCGAGGAGGAGCTGTGCAGGCCCCGAGGGCTCAATGCGACAAGGCGCTTTACCGGTTGACGATGAAAAAATGGCTTGAAGAAACAGAGAACTTGTCTGTTTTCCAGGGGATTGTCACGGATATTCTCTTCTCGAAAGGAAAAGTCCAGGGAGTTAGGACTCTTGATGGAAATAAGATCCTGGCGCCAGCAGTCATCGTTTCTCCAGGAACATTCCTCAACGGGCTTATCCATATGGGGCTTCAATCTTATCCCGCAGGAAGGGCGAATGAACCGGCCGCCCTCGAGCTGAGCGATTCCCTGAGAAGAATTGGGTTAAGGATGTTTCGGTTAAAAACCGGAACACCCATGCGCCTTGATAAGCACTCGATTGACTGGAATGAGTTTGCGCCGCAACCAGGCGACGAAGTGCCAGTTCCCTTTTCTTTCCGGACGCGACGGACATTGGAGAATAAAATCATCTGCTATCTTGGCTACACCAATAGCCGCACTCACGAAGTCATCCGCAAAAACCTCGATAAATCTCCTCTTTATAGCGGCAAAATCGTCGGCATTGGACCCCGCTATTGTCCTTCGATTGAGGATAAGGTCGTCAAGTTTCCTCACCATGAGAGGCACCAGTTCTTCCTCGAGCCCGAGGGCCTCAATACTTCGGAGGTCTATGTCAACGGACTTTCCTCGAGCCTCCCTCTCGAGGTCCAGAAAGAAATTCTCAAAACGATTCCCGGACTGGCCGAGGCGAAGGTGCTCCGGCCTGCCTATGGCATTGAATACGATGCCGTTTCTCCGACAGAGCTGAAGCCAACCCTCGAAACAAGGGCGATAGAGAACCTTTACCTTGCCGGTCAAATCAACGGAACTTCTGGCTACGAGGAGGCTGCTGCCCAGGGGCTGATGGCGGGTATCAACGCGAGCCTCAAGCTTCAGAAGAAGGCGCCGCTTGTTCTTGGCCGGGATGAGGCCTTTATCGGTGTTCTTATCGATGACCTTGTTACAAAAGGTGTGGAAGAACCTTATCGGCTTTTTACTTCGCGAGCAGAATACAGGCTGGCCCTCCGACCAGATAATGCCGACCGAAGGCTTACCGATTACGGTTATGAGCTTGGTCTTATCAGGGAGCAAGACTATCAAGCTTATCTCGAGAAAAAGAAGAGACTGGAGAGAGTCACTGTGTTCTTGACTCAAACGAAAGTTCAACCAGAAGGAGAAGAGAGAGTGTCTCTTGCCGATTGGCTAAAAAAACCTCATGTCCGAATGGAAAATGTGTTAGAATATACAGAACTTCCAGTGGAGTTGACAGCCGAAGAGATGAGAGCAGTCGAATCAGAAATAAAATATGAGGGATATATCCGGCGGCAGGAAAAAGAGATTGTCCGGATAAGGAGGATGGATAGGTTAAGAATCCCCAAAGACCTGGACTTCAGGGATGTGCCCGGGCTTACCAGGGAGGCAGTAGAGAAATTGAACTCCATAAAGCCAGAGACAATAGGCCAGATGAGAAAAATCTCCGGGATAACACCCGCCGCCGTAATGAATGTCTGCTTATTCCTTAAAGCAAGGAGAAAGAGGAAAACTAAGCCTTTACGTTCCACGTGAAACATTCAGAAATGGGCAAGGTAATTGCTATTGCAAACCAGAAAGGCGGAGTGGGAAAAACAACAACAGCCATCAACCTGGCCGCCTCGCTGGCCATGAAAAATAAGAGGACTCTCATCGTTGATATCGACCCCCAAGGCATGGCTACAGCCAGCCTGGGGAAGGCCAAGGAAGCGAAAAAGGGAATATATCAAGCGATGATGAACGGACGGGACTTGATGGAGCTCGTTCACGGTACTGAGCTTGACAACCTCTATATTTGTCCTTGTTCTCCCGAACTGGCAGGGGCTGAAGTTGAGCTCTATTCAAAAGAGGACAGGGAAAAAGTGCTTCGCCAATCCGTGGATAAGGTAAAAAGTCAATTCCACTATATTCTTATCGACTGCCCTCCTTCGCTCGGATTTTTGACTATCAACGCCTTGGTCGCAGCCAATTCGGTTCTCATTCCTATCCAGTGCGAGTTTCTATGCATGGAGGGGATTCCCGACCTCCTGGCAGTTTTCGATAAAGTAAGGACCTATTTCAACCCGTTTCTTTCTCTTGAGGGAATTGTCCTGACAATGTACGATGAAAGGACTAACCTATCGAAACAGGTGGCTGAAGAAATACGACGGTCCCTTGGAACGGTGGTTTTTCAGGTGGTTATTCCGAGGAGCATAAGACTCGCCGAGGCCCCGAGTTTCGGCAAGCCGATTGTTCTTTACGATATTAAGTCCAGGGGGGCGGAGGCTTATTTAAACCTGGCTCAGGAGATGCTTCGAAAATGACCAAAAAAGCTTTGGGAAAAGGTTTGGGTGTTTTCTTGCCCGATGACTACGGGATTCTCAAAGATGAGCGCTACGCAGAAGTGGATATCGAGGATGTTGTCCCGAATCCTTCTCAGCCTCGATTGAAGTTTGACCCCAGTTCGATTGAAGAACTGGCCCAATCGATCAAAGAAACTGGAATTCTCCAGCCGCTGCTGGTAACCCCGGAAGATGACCATTACAAAATCATCGTCGGAGAGAGAAGGTGGCGAGCTGCCCAGAAAGCAGGGCTGAAAAAAGTCCCGGTGCTCATTCGTTCAATTCCAAAGGAGAAGCAACTGGAAGTGTCTCTCATCGAAAACCTCCATCGAGAAGACCTCAACCCACTTGAAATTGCCCTCGTCTACCAACGATTGATTGAAGAGCTTGGATGCACTCATGAGGAGCTGGCTGAGAGAGTCGGGAAGGACAGGGCCTCAGTTACTAATTATCTCCGCCTTCTCACTCTTCCGAAGCCCGTTCAGGATTGTCTGGCTGAAAACAAAATTTCAATGGGACATGCAAGGGCTCTGGCATCCCTTGACAGTGCTGAGCTTCAAGTGGGGGTGATGAACAGGATATTGGCCAGGGACCTGACAGTAAGAGAAGTGGAGAGATTTGTGGCCCGAATAAAAAAGGGGCCAATCCGGCCAAGGCAAGTAGAATTTGACCCTGATTTAAAAGCTGTAGAAGAGGACCTGGTCCGGGTCCTCGGGACAAAAGTGACCATATCCGGGACTCCCAAAAAAGGAACCATAAGGATTTCCTATTTTTCGCTCGACGATTTGAACAGGATTTATGAGAAAATAAAAGGAGAGAAGGCATGAAAGACAAAAAGAAAGAGTACGACGCAGACAAGATCACCGGCTTTTTCGACAAGGACACAGAGTTTCAAGGAGACCTCTCGTTCAGGGGCTCTTTCCGCATCGATGGCCATTTCAAGGGGAAAATCAATTCTGATTCCCTGCTGATTATCGGGGAGCAAGGCAAGGTTGAGGCGGATGTCAAAGTGGGTTTCTTAATCATCAATGGCGAAATCAAGGGAAATATTCAGGCTGAAGAAAAAGTAGAAATTCATTCCCGCGCTCGGGTTATCGGGACGCTAAGCACGCCGCGTCTGGCGGTTGAAGAGGGGGCTTATATTGAGGCCACTTGTCTGGCTGGAGAAAAAACCTCATTCCCAACCGAGACCACTGGAGGAGCGCCGGAAACTGGCTCATGAAAAAAGCTATAGCCATTATCCCCTCTCGATATCAATCGAGCCGATTTCCAGGGAAACCGCTGGCATCCATTCTGGGTAAGCCGATGATTCAGTGGGTTTATGAGGGAATTTGCCAGGCCAGGCTGGTTGAGCAAATTATCATTGCCACCGATGATGAACGAATTCGTGAGGTCGCAAGCAGATTTGGGGCAGAGGTGGTGATGACCGCGGCAGAGCACCAGACTGGGACCGACAGGGTAGCTGAAGTGGCCGCTTCTCTCACAGGGGCTCTGATTGTTAACGTCCAGGGGGACGAGCCGCTGATTGCCGGGGAGATGATTGATTCTCTTGTCCAAGAGCTTCAGAATGAAGCTATCCCAATGGCATCCCTTATGGCCAGAGTTGACAACCTCGAGCTTATCCACAACCCGAATGTGGTTAAAGTTGTGGTAGATGACAGGGGGTTTGCTTTATATTTTTCCAGGTCTCCCCTACCTTATCGGGCAAAAGACTTTTTTTATCAGCATATCGGAGTTTACGGATACAAGTGCGATTTCTTGCTCCGATTTGTCCGGATGAGGAGGTCGAGGCTCGAAACGATTGAGAATCTAGAGCAGCTTAGGGCCTTGGAAAACGGATACAAAATCAAGATGGTCGAGGTTAAAAAGCCAACCTTGAGTGTGGACACGGCTGAGGATATAATCAGGGTCGAGAAAATTCTGGAAGAGAGGCAGCGTGCGTAAGACAAAATTTATCTTCGTTACGGGCGGAGTTCTTTCGGCGCTGGGTAAAGGTGTTGCGGCGGCATCCATCGGACGCCTTCTTGAAAGCCACGGTTATAAAATCACTCTCCAGAAGTTTGATCCCTACCTCAACGTTGACCCCGGGACGATGAGTCCTTTCCAGCACGGCGAGGTCTATGTAACCGATGATGGTGCTGAGACGGACCTGGATCTTGGCCATTATGAACGATTTACATCAACTCGGACGACGAAAGCTCACAACTGGACAGCCGGGAAAATTTATGAGTCCATCATCCGCAAGGAGCGCAAAGGCGAATTCCTTGGCAAAACAGTTCAGGTGATTCCGCATGTGACGGACGAAATCAAGCGAGCTTTCACTGCGGTTTCAGACGAAAATGATATTGTAATTGTGGAGATTGGGGGGACGGTCGGCGACATCGAAAGTCTGCCTTTTCTTGAAGCGACGAGGCAGATGCGGCTCACTCTCGGAAGCGAAAATACGCTCTTTGTCCATTTGACTCTTGTTCCGTATGTCGCCACTTCCGGCGAACTCAAAACTAAGCCAACCCAGCACAGCGTCAAGGAATTGCGGGCGATTGGAATTCAACCCGACATCCTTCTCTGCCGGACTGACCGCTTTTTAACGCCAGATATCAAGGCCAAAATCTCTCTCTTCACCAACGTTCCTCTTGAGGCGGTGATTACGGCCAAAGATGTGAACATCACTTACGAAATTCCGCTCATCTTTGCTTCCGAAGGGCTGGATACCTATATCCTCAGGAAGCTCAACCTCCCTGTCAGACGGAGGAACCTCGGCCGCTGGCGGGCCTTTGTTGAAAGGATGAAAAACCCGACGGACGAAGTCACTATCGCTCTCGTGGGGAAATACGCAGGTCTTCACGATTCTTATCTCAGCTTGAAGGAGGCGTTGGTCCACGGCGCAGTTTTCCACGGGCTAAAAGTAAACATCTGCTGGGTGGAGGCAGAAGAATTGGAAAAAGGGCAACCAGAGGCTATCCTCGGCGACAAAGACGGCATTCTGGTTCCGGGTGGGTTTGGCATAAGGGGCATTGAGGGCAAGATTATAGCCGCCCAGTTTGCTCGCGAAAAGGAAATCCCGTATTTCGGCATTTGTCTGGGGATGCAGTGCGCCACCATTGAGTTCGCCCGAAACGTGGCCAGGCTGAGCAAAGCCAACAGCACTGAATTTGACCCGTCCACCCCTCACAAAATTTTCTTTCTGTGGCGGGAACTAAAGCCAGAACATGACCTCGGCGGCACCGGCGAAGTAGGGCAATATTCGTGTGTGCTTGAGAAAGATTCCTTTTCTTATTTATCCTATCGAAAAACTAAAATATACGAGCGGCACCGCCATCGCTATGAGTTTAACCCGGCTTATGAAGAAAAGCTGAGCCGGGCGGGGCTCTTTTTCGCCGGTCGAAACATCGAGCACAACCTGGTGGAAATTATCGAGCTAAGAGACCACCCCTGGTTCGTAGGCTGCCAGTTCCATCCGGAGTTTAAGTCGAAGCCGCTCTCCCCCCATCCTCTTTTCAAAGGCTTTATCGGAGCGAGCTATGCCCATCGACTCAAAAAGCAGAAGAGAAGTTCAAATTAGCGCTGGGGTTAAGGTTGGCGGCGACGGGCCGCTCTTCCTCATCGCTGGGCCATGCGTGATCGAGAGCGAAGAACATGCCTTGTTCATGGCCCGGGAGCTGAAAAGCATTTGCGCTAAACTCGGCCTGCCTTTTATCTTCAAGGCCTCCTACGACAAGGCCAACCGCTCTTCTCTCAAGTCCTTTCGAGGGCCAGGGCTGGAAAAAGGTCTGGCCGTTCTCAAACGAGTGAAGGAAGAACTCCGGGTTCCGGTTCTTTCTGATGTCCACGAGACTTGTCAGGTGGAGAAAGCGGCCGAGGTGCTGGATGTCCTCCAGATTCCGGCCTTTCTCTGTCGGCAAACGGACCTGGTCCTCGAGGTGGCGAGAACCGGGAGAGCGATCAACCTCAAGAAAGGCCAGTTTCTCTCTCCAGAGGAGATGGCCAACGTGGTGGAAAAGGCGCTGAGCCAGGGGAATCAGAAAATCCTTCTCACTGAAAGGGGTACTTTTTTCGGCTACAACAACCTCGTCTTTGATGTCCGCTCGATCCCGGTGATGAAGAAATGGGGATTCCCGGTGGTGATCGACGCTTCGCACTCTGTCCAAAGGCCTGGAGCCATGGGGAAAAGCTCTGGTGGAGAAGCCGAGTTCATCCCTCTCATGGCCAGGGCGGGAATCGCAGCTGGAGCTGACGGGCTCTTCATTGAAGTCCACGATGAGCCGGCCCGAGCTCTCTCCGACGCTCATAATTCATTGAAATTAAATAATTTAGAAAGTCTGCTCGGGGTGGTCCTGGATATCAAGAAGGCCATCCTGAAGGAGTCTTCTGCTTGAGGTCGAGAAAACGATGACCAAGGATGAAATTATCGCCACGGGGAAAGAAGTGCTGGAAGTGGAGGCCAGGGCTCTGGCCGCGCTTGTCTCAAGGCTGGATGAGAATTTCGTCCGGGCTGTTGAGCTTCTGTCGGGAACCAAATCCCGGGTCATCGTGACGGGCATGGGAAAATCGGGTCTCGTCGGGCGGAAAATTGCCGCCACCTTGGCGAGCTGCGGGACGCCGGCCCTGTTTATCCATCCTGCAGAGGCCGGGCACGGAGACCTGGGTATGATTCTCAAGGACGATATCATCCTGGCTGTTTCCTATAGCGGGGAAACCCGGGAAATCGTCGACCTCCTCGAGTTCATCAAAAGGATTGGTGTCAAGCTGATTACGATTACGGGCAACAAGAATTCTCGGATTGCTCAGTATAGCGATATTGTCCTGGATGCTTGGGTAGAGAAAGAAGCGGGGCCGAAAGGAGTGGTACCAACAGCCAGCTCGACGGCTGCTCTGGCTCTTGGCGATGCGCTGGCCATCGCCTTGATGAAGAAAAAGGGGTTCGGGGAAGAAGATTTTGCCTTTTTCCATCCCAAAGGTCAGCTCGGGAAAAAACTCCTCAAGGTCGGAGCCCTCATGCACACGGGCGATGAAGTGCCACGGGTTCGAGTAGATACGCCCATGTTCGAGGTGATTGAAGAGATGACGCGGAAGAAGCTGGGGATGACCTGCGTTGTCGATGCCGAAAACAGGCTCCACGGAATCATCACTGATGGCGACCTGCGTCGGGCGATCCAGCGTTACCGGCAGGAAATGCTCGAGAAGCCCGCCTCTGCATGCATGACGTCAAACCCGGTCACCATCGATAAGGAAGGGCTGGCGACTGAAGCCCTGAACTTGATGGAGGAAAAGAAAATCACCTCCCTGATTATCAAGAACCAGGAGGGAAAGGTGGAGGGAATCATTCACCTCCACGACTTGTGGCGGACGGAGATGTTCTGATGGCTGACCAGAGAAAAAGAGCCCTCCCGATCAAAATGATTCTCATGGATGTCGATGGGACCTTGACGGATGGAACGCTTTTTGTCCTTCCTGATGGAGAAGAAGTAAAGTCCTACAACGTCAGAGATGGGCTTGGCATCCTTCTGGCTCATTTGGCCGGCTTGAAGACAGGCATCATTACCGGGAAAACATCCCGAGCCCTGGAGAAGAGGGCTGCGAAGCTCCAGGTGGACGAGCTCCACCAGGGAGTTTTGGACAAGAAAAAAGCCCTCGAGGCCATCCTGGAGAGACATCGCCTGAGGAGTGAGGAAGTTGCTTATATCGGAGATGACCTTGGTGACCTCGAAGTAATTAGGTCGGTTGGCTTGGCCGCGGCCGTGGCCGACGCCCACCCTCTGGTCAAGGAGCACAGCCATTTTGTGTGTCAGAGAGAGGGCGGTAAGGGCGCTGTGCGGGAGTTCATCGAGTTCATCCTGGAATCGCAGGAAAAATGGGGACTGGTCAAGGAAAAAGTGAAAGAATTGTTCAATCGAGGAGGCTGAAAAAAAGGAGATTCTCGAAAAGCTAGCAGCTCGAAAGTTGAGAGGAGGAGGAAGGGCGATGGACATCAACCAGAAGATATTCAGGGAATACGACATCCGGGGAATCGTCGACAAGGACTTGACCCCGGAGTTCGTCGAGTATTTAGGTCAGGGCCTTGGGAGTTACTTCCGGGAGAGGGGGAAAAAAGAGGTGGCGCTCGGGAGGGACTGTCGGTTGAGTTCTCCAATTTTCGTCGAAATCCTCACCCGGGCTCTTCTTTCGACCGGGATGAGCGTCGTCGATTTGGGCATGATTCCGACGCCGCTTCTCTATTTTGCCGTTTTCCACAAGAAATATGAATCAGCGGTTATGATCACGGGTTCGCACAACCCGCCAGAATACAATGGCTTCAAGATGATGGTCGGAGAAGAGACCCTTTACGGGGAGGCCATCCAGGAAATTTATGCTCTCCTGCGGGACAGAAGAATCATCCAGGACAGGCCAGGAAAAAAATCGAGCGCTACGGTCATTCCTGAGTACGAGGAGTTCGTGACCAAAGATATCCATCTAGGCAAGAGGATGAAAGTTATCCTTGACGCAGGAAACGGAACGGCCGGCTTTGTGGCGGGGCCGATTTTCAGGAAGCTTGGAGCCGATGTGGTCGAGCTCTACTGTGAACCGGACGGCCGTTTTCCCCATCATCATCCCGACCCTACCCTGCCGGCGGCAATGGGAGAGCTTATCAAGAAGGTCCAGGAGGAAGGGGCAGATTTTGGAGTTGGCTATGATGGGGATGGAGACAGATTGGGGGTGGTCGACGATAAGGGGCAGATTCTGTGGGGTGACCAGCTGATGATTATTCTCTGCCGGGATGTTTTGCCCAGACATCCGGGTGCGGCTATTATCTCTGAGGTCAAAGCCTCGAAGCTTTTGTATGAGGAAATCGCCCGGCTGGGTGGACGGCCGATTATGTGGAAGACTGGCCATTCGCTGATCAAGAAAAAAATCAAGGAAGAGAAAGCAGTCCTGGCCGGAGAGATGAGCGGTCACATCTTTTTTGCTGACCGGTATTACGGGTTTGATGATGCAATCTATGCCTCGGCAAGACTGGCCGAAATCCTCAGCCGCTCCGAAGAGAAGCTCTCAACCCGCCTGGCCGACCTGCCGAAAACTTTTTATACTCCCGAGATTCGGGTTTACGCTTCGGACGAGGTGAAATTCAGGATTGTGGAAATGGTCAAGCAGGAGCTCGCCTCGAAATACCCGATGGTGGATATCGACGGAGTTAGGGTGAGTTATCCAAGGGGTTGGGCTCTCGTCCGGGCCTCTAATACTCAGGCTGTTCTGGTGCTGAGGTTTGAAGCGGAAACTCCAGAAGACCTTCAGGCAATTCGCCAGGAAGTCGAAAAGACTGTCGAGCAGGCGATCCGGAAGCTCGAGAATCCATGACCCAAAAAAGAAATTTTTGCGCAGTTATCATGGCCGGAGGCCGGGGAACGAGGTTTTGGCCCTTAAGCCGGGAGAAGAGACCTAAGCAATTTTTGCGCCTTATCGGCGACAAGACGATGATTGAACAGACGGTGGGCCGCATTCTTCCGCTCTTTCGTCGTTCTGCTATTTACACGATTTCTGACGGGGCGCTGGCCAGGCTAGTCAGGCGTCTTGTGCCCGCGGTGCCGCCAGAAAATGTTATCGTTGAGCCGCAGGCCAAGAATACGGCGGCGTCTTTAATCCTGGCGACAGCAAAAATCTATCTAAAGAACGAAAAGTCGGTCGTGGCTGTGCTGTGCGCTGACCATATGATCTTGAACCGGAAGCTGTTCCTGAGAAAGCTGGCGGCGGCGGCCGAGGCGGCTACAACGGAGGAGGCGATTTTCACCTTTGGCATCCCTCCTTCCTACCCCGCCACTGGCTACGGCTATCTTCAGATTTCAAGGCAAAGGGCGAAAAATCTTTTTGGCGTGAGATTTTACCCCGTCCTTAAATTTAAAGAAAAGCCGGCGCTTGAGCAGGCCAAGCAGTTTCTCGCTGACGGCCAGCATTTCTGGAATTCTGGAATGTTTCTCTGGCGGGCTGATGTATTTGCCCGGAAGCTCGAGCGATATGCCCCGGAATTCTATTCATATTGGGAAAGAGTGGTGCATGGATTGAGGAAGAAAGACGGCCGGTCGATCAGGGCAGTGTTCGAGGAAATTCCAGCAACTTCCATCGATTACGCTCTTATGGAAAAAGCCGAGGGAGTACTGATGAGCAAGGGAGATTTCGGCTGGTCTGATGTTGGCTCCTGGTCCTCATTGGCGGATATCTGGAGGAAGGATAGCGCGGGGAACGTGATCTCTGGTGAAAGCCTGGTCGTCGATTCTTCCGGCTGTATTCTTTATGGACATGGCTCGGGGAAGCTTACTGCGCTCGTGGGGCTTAAAGATATAATCATCGTCGACACCAGGGATGCGCTTCTCGTCTGCAAGAAAGACCAGGACCAGAAAGTGAGGGAGGTCATTGAGGCGCTGAAAAAGAAGAAATCGATCAAATGTCTTTAATTATTTCGATGAATAAAACTGTTTTTGGCCTCAAAAATCCTGCTTTAAGGCCATTTTAATGTCCCAAAAAACAGCTAACTCCAAGAAAATAAAGAAATTGTCATGGTCCGACCCCATAATTGTTTTTTTGATGATGGGGTGGGCGGCGCTCTTGGTCGAAGGACAAGAAAGAGACAAGAAAGAGAATGAAGAAAAAAGGTTTGGGGTGGTTGTCCTGCCGGTCGTATTTTATATGCCTGAAACAAAGTGGGGAGGCGGCGCCGGAGGGCTCATCACCTATAGGCCTCTTCATAGTCCGGCTGGAGCCCGGCCTTCTTCTCTTTATTTTTATGCGATTTATACCCAGCTTCGACAGTTTTCCACCCAGATAAACCCGGAAATTTATTTTAAGGGAGAGGATTATCTTTTGACCGGAACAATGGTCGGAGAGGAGTTCCCCGATAAATTCTGGGGAGTTGGTAAGGCAACCGAAGAGGAAGCCGAAGAAGACTTTACGCCCCGTACGGCGTCGGTAGAAATGAGCTTTCAGAGAAGAATCTGGACAAAGCACAATGTGTATGCCGGAATCTATGGCCAATTTGAAGCCTACAACATCGTTAAGGTTGAGCCGGGCGGTCTTTTGGAAAAAGAGGTTTATCGAGGAAGCAAGAAGGGGAAAACATCCAGCTTTGGCTTGATTTTGAATTGGGACACGCGGGACAATATTTTCTTCCCTCGGCGGGGTTACTATTTCCAGCTTCTCGGCCATCTGAGTCGCGATTTCCTCGGCAGCGACTTCGAGACGACCTCGGTCAAGCTCGATTTAAGAAGGTTCATGCCGATTTTATCGACCCATGTGCTGGCCTGGCAGGCGCTTTTCCAGAGTATTCAGGGAGAGCCGTCTTTTAGAAACTATGCCAAGCTCGGTGGGGACAGCATCATGCGGGGCTACTACTCTGGCCGCTACCGGGATAAATATCTCCTGGCGTTACAGGCTGAATATCGGCTTCCCTTGTGGAAGCGATTAGGGATGGTGGGTTTTGCTGGGTTAGGAGATGTGGCCAGCCGCTTGAAAGATTTTAAATTCAGCGAAGCCAAATATTCTTTGGGCTTTGGGTTCCGCTTCAAAGTTTCGCCGAGGGAAGGGACAAACCTCAGGCTTGATTTTGCCTGGGGGAGGGGAACTTCTGGGTTCTATTTCACTGCCGGTGAATCCTTTTAGAGGCAGCGAAACACGCTAGATGAATTATTATCAATAGACTCCATTCCTTGATCCAATGGACTATTCCCTCATCTATGTGGACGAAGAGGAGAAATTCTTGGCCTCCAAACCCCAGAACAATATGGCTTGTTTTCATTGAGTTTCAGCGAGAAATCATTTTTTGGGCTCGGCCTATAAAATGTCGGCTGATTAAGAAAATATTTTCTTGGCTAAATTGATCATTCTGCCGAGAAAAGGCGGCCTGATAAATTAATAATAAATATTAATTAATATTTATTATTGACAAGGAGGGGTTATTTTAGTATGATATTTTTTGTACTTTTATGAGACAAATTGATTCCATCCTGGAGAACCTGCGCCAGAACGGCTTTCGCTTAACGCCCCAACGCCTGGCCATCATCGAGTTCTTGGTCGGAAATAAGGACCATCCGAATGCCGAAAAAATCTATGGTGAAATCAAAAAGCGGTATCCTATGATTTCTCTATCGACCGTCTACAACACCCTCGAAGCTCTCAAGTCCATAGGCGAGGTGAGCGAGCTTTCTGTTTCCAATGAATCAGTCCGTTTTGACCCGGATACCAGGCCTCACCATCATTTCTATTGTTTAAAATGCTGCGGAGTGAAGGATATTTTTAGGGAAATAGAAATTCCCCGAGACCAGGTCGATGGCCACCGAGTCCAATCCTGGCGAGTCTATTTTTACGGAACTTGTTCCGATTGTCTGAAGAAACAACCAAAGGAGGTTTAATCATGAACGAACCCAAACAAGAAGGCAGGATTCCTCTCATCGGGGAGAAATTCCCCTCAATCGAGGTCAAGACGACCCACGGCCAGATGAAGTTGCCGGATGCTTTTGCTGGCAAGTGGTTCGTCCTGTTTTCTCACCCCGGGGACTTTACTCCGGTCTGTACGACGGAGTTCTACGCTTTCCAGCTCCGCTACCAAAAATTCCGCAAGCTCAATACCGAGCTCATCGGGTTGAGCATCGACCAGGTATTCTCCCACATCAAGTGGGTCCAGTGGATCAAGGAAAACCTCAACCAAAAAATTGAGTTTCCGGTCATTGCGGATGACCTTGGCCGTGTTTCGGCGCAACTGGGGCTAATCCATCCTGCCAAAGGAACGAACACGGTTCGGGCAGTCTTCATTGTCGACCCGCAGGGGACCATTCGAGCGATCCTCTATTACCCACAAGAGCTTGGCCGGAATATCGACGAGATTCTGCGCATGATCGAGGGTCTGCAGGTTTTTGAGACCAATAAAGTGGCTCTGCCCGCCAACTGGCCGAATAACGAGCTCATCAAGGATGGAGTGATCATCCCGCCAGCAGCGGATGAGAAAACTGCCGCCGAGCGCCCCAAAAAATACGACTGTTTTGATTGGTGGTTCTGCCACACCAAGCTTCAAAAAACAAAAGGTAGAACATAAAAAGGGCTTAATTTCTCGGGCTAAGGGCGTATTTTTGCCCAGATATTCACGTCTTAAAGGGGTGCAAAGATAAATTTTACGCCGAATAAAGCGAAAAAGTTCATTTTTGGGCATAAAAATAGGCATTTAAGATAGAAAAAAGCGCCATTTTGTTCCAGAACTTGCTGATATTGATATGGTTGTCGCGGTCCGACCCCATATATTGACATAGCTAAAGCAAGCTGATAACTTGGGAGGCGAGAAAAGAAGGCATGAAAAGATTGAATGAAGGGAAAGCAGACTCAGAAATTCAGAAATAAGGTGAGACGATGGTCGAACAGGTGGCTGACAGTCAGGTGATTAAAATAGCTCTTCTCATTGACGGCGAGAACGCGCAGCCATCGCTGATAGGAAGCATCCTGACCGAAACGGCCAAGTACGGCTCGGTGACCATCCGGCGGGTTTACGGAGACTGGACCTTGGCCAACATGGCCGGCTGGAAAAATGTTCTCAACAACTTCGCTATCCAGCCGATTCAGCAATTTCGCTATACTGTTGGCAAGAATTCGACCGACAGCGCCATGATCATCGATGCCATGGACATCCTCCACAGCAACCTTGTCCAGGGCTTTTGCCTGGTTTCGAGCGATAGCGATTACACGCGGCTCGCCACCCGCATCCGGGAGTCAGGTGTCTTTGTCTTGGGGATAGGCAAAAAAACAACGCCCAAAGCGTTTGTCAACGCCTGCAATATCTTTATCTATACGGAAAACCTTGCCCCCCGGCCTATTTCGTCAAGGCGAAGGGGAAAAACGCCAGTTCCCCAGCCAAGGGAAGAAAGGCCCAAGGAGCTCGACCCTCTCCCTCTCCTTAAAGGGGCTTTTGACATGGCGGTCCAGGAAGACGGTTGGGCCGACCTGGCAACCATGGGTTTCTATCTCCATCAACTGGACCCCAGTTTTGACCCCAGAACCTATGGCTTCAAGCAGTTGTCCCAGCTGATCAAGAGCTATTCTAACGTCTTTGAGACAAAATTCCGGGAAGAAACCGGTACGACCAAGGTCTACGTCAGAAGCAAAGAATAGACAGGTCAACTCTTATCGGGATTCAAAGCCCCGGGAATAATTTTTAACGCTGCCCATCTGTTGGTTAAGATAGCTTAGAGCCCGATGGTAGCTCAGGGCTGGCAGAAGCGAAAAGTCGAGCTTCTCCACACGCCTAATTATTGGGAAGAAAAAGCATGGTTTCAACGTCAAATTTTTATATAATATCCAGGTTTAAATCGGCCTTTGGCCTTTTTAGAGATTTTTATATTCGATAAGAAAGGAGGAAAGATTGACTAAAAAACTTAGGCTCATCATCCTGGCTGTTTGTTTCCTTTCTTTTGTGCTCAGTGGACAATCCACCCAGCAGGCACCCCCGCAGAAGCCCGAAGACCTGGCCAAGAATCTTGTCTTGGTCGAGAAACCCCAGCCTGTTCCCGAGAAAATAAAGCCCGGTTTCGAATCCATCACGGCCAAGGATTCGGTAGCTATGTTGAGGTATATTTCCTCAGACCTTATGGAAGGCCGGGAGGTGGCGACTCGAGGCTATCAATTAGCCGCCGAATACGCAGCTTCGCTTTTTTCTCTCTGGAAACTGAAGCCAGGCGGCGACAGGCCAGAAATGAGGGGTATGGCTGCGTTTGGCGGACGACAGTCTGATGCCCCTCCTTCCCCGCCCGAAAGGAGCTATCTCCAGGAATTGGTGTTGCGCGAAATAACTGATGCCTCTACCTCGATCACGCTGGAAGTGCGCTCCGGGGCGCAACGCAAGACCAGGAATTTTGTCTCCGGGGTTGATTTCATGAGCATGTTCTCGGGTGCTGAATCGGTGGAGGCGCCGGTTGTCTTTGCCGGCTACGGAATCCAGGAAAAAAAGGTTAACTGGGACGATTTTAAGAACCTCGACGTCAAGGGGAAAATCGTTCTGATTCTTACTGAGGCACCGGGTAGGGATAATCCCGAATCCCCTTTCCAGAAGGATAAGGAACTCAAAGAGAAGTATTTTCCTGCCGCCCCAATGGCGGCTTTTGCCCGCCGAGGAGCTGGCTTCAATAAAGCTCGCGAAATCGCCAAGCTTGGGGCTGCGGCAATTCTCCAGGTCCAAAATACGGTCAGCGATAGCGAAATGCTCAAAGGGATGGGGCCGCGTCAAGTCTCCGATGAGCGGCCAATCATTAACCGGCCGAGGAGGCGCCTCCTTCTTCCCGGAAGCCAGGCTCAAATGCCTTGGGAGAGTTCGCCGGTCATCACCATTACTCGAGCGATGGCCGACGCGATCTTGGAGAATACTGGTCAAAAGATTGAGGAGCTGAAGAAGAAAATCGACACCACTTTGAAGCCGGCTTCAATGGAAGTGGCAGGGACGAAGCTAACCATCACCACAACTTCCACCTCGGCTCTGGTGCGCTGCCGGAATGTTATCGCTTATCTCGAGGGCTCAGACCCAAAGCTTAAAGAGGAGGTGGTCGTCGTCGGGGCTCACCTGGACCACCTCGGGAAATGGGGAGATTATGTATTTAATGGCGCCGACGATAATGGTTCTGGGTCTGTAGGGGTGCTCAGTCTGGCCCGCGCTTTCGCCATTAACCCCGAAAAGCCTAAGCGAACCGTGGTCTTCTGCCTCTGGACAGGGGAAGAAGCCGGTCTACTCGGCTCCCGCTATTATGTCCAGAACCCGGCTTTCCCGCTGGACAAGACCGTCGCTTACCTCAACATGGACATGATCAGTCGTCCGTATGACCAGACAGGCCTCAGCCGGATGGCCCGGATGATGAATTTGCCTGTCGAGCATGAAATCTTCAAGAAAATCCGGACAGCCAACTTCTTGCCCGTCTCGTTTTCTTCAGGGGCGGGACTTGACGAAGTGCTGCGGAGCGCTAACCAGGTTGTTGGGCTTGACGTCTTCCTCCGGGAAGCCCGCGAAACCATGGACCGGGGCATGGGTGGGAGCGACCACGCTTCCTTCGCCTCAGCCAAGGTTCCGTGGATGTTTTGCATCACGAGCATGCACGACCAGTACCATCAGACCGGGGATAGCGTTGAAAAGGCGAGCGGCGAGATGATGGAGAAGGTGACCCGCCTAGTCTACCTAACAGCCTTCGCCCTGGCTGACAAATAAGTAAAAAAGCTTTGTCCCCCTGATTGCGTTTATTTTTTCAGGCGGAGGCCGAGCTCATCGAGCTGTTTCTCGCTCACCTCGGATGGTGAGCCAGTCAAGAGGCA
>FWPV01002018.1_pt1 | contig 51653 bp, 36 predicted proteins | sample 2228371 | NCBI WGS metagenome assembly FWPV01 (sample SAMEA103939776, study PRJEB20133) | metagenome
GAAAAAAAAAAAAAAAAACCACCCAGAAATTCCGGGTGGTTTCGAGTTGGTTTAGAATTCAGACTTTATTTTTTATCGGTAGTACCAAAGAGAATCTTAAAGGAAGCTCCGTAAAACCCAAGTTTCTCCCCGTATCCTGAGATTTCCTGGATCGGATAGTTGTAAAACGGCATGATGGCGTAGCTGGTATTTTTTCGCTCAAAAATCCGAATATTCACCCCTAGATTAGCCGTGGCAAAAGGATAAAATCGCTGATTCGGAACGGGCAATTCGCTGACCTGAGAGACTGCGGTGGACTGTAACTTTAGCGTATTGCTAAACGCTGACTCCATGTCCGCCACTGCCACTTGCCGTGTAAAATTAGACTCCATCTGTGCGGATTGATTGAAGGCTATCAAATTGGAAAATCCTGCCTGCACACTGACACTACCTCCAGCTGTCACCGGATAGGTTACATAAAGCGGAATGTCCACCTGCACTTGACGAATCTCCTGTGTCTCCCGCACTGCCGAAGCAAATCCTGCCGCCTGCGCATATCGCTGACTTTGGCTGGCTTGATTGAGGTAATTGACGCCGAGCCCAGAACTTAGAGTCACCTTTTGGCCCAACTCAATCCCCATCAGTACCCCTAAATTCAAACTTGATCCTGAGGTAGGCTCATCGCCTCCCGAAGAGCCGAAACCCGGACCAAATCCCAAAGCCAAAGTCCGAACAGATTCTTTTTGGATCTCTTCTACCGAGCTCGTCTCCTCACCTACCTGCGCCATCAATTTGGCTTTGGCTTCTTCCTCGGTCAGGTAAGTTTGTGGTACAAGGGTACTTTCGGAAGCATTTTTTTCCTCCGAAATCACAGCAACCGCATTGGTTTCATCCATCGATGTCTCTTGGGCTGACTTGACCGCTGACTGATCTGAGGAGGAAGTGATCGCAGCGGAATCCTCTCTTTTTTCTTTGGGAGAATTAGTGGCTAGAGCTTCCTTGCTCATCGACATCGACAAGTCTTCTTTTTGTGAAGCAGATGACTTTGTCTGGTTAACTCCCAAGTGTGATTTTTCGGGAGATTTCAAATCCTCAGATTCAGTAGCTGTCTCTGTTTCGACTGTTGTTTGTGATTCCGCAATCGCCGGATTTTGACTTTCTTGGATGCTTTCTGAGAGCTGAGTCGAATCCCCACCTGCCTGATCGGTTTCCGACCATATCAGACTTCCCACCAACCAAAATAACAGCAAGGAAGCTGCTATCCCGCCTGCCCAATACCAAAACGGGATGGATTTGGGTTTTCGCAAGCGGTCAAAGGCTTCCCATGTCCCCTCTTCATAGGGCATAGGATGGTCCTCCTGATGATTTCGGAGCAGGTCGCCGAGTTTTTTTTCTTGATTATCGTCCTGCATATTCTTTGTGATGATTTTGAATCAATTGTCTTAACCTGGTTTTGGCACGAGTGAGGTACACCCGGGACGAACTCTCGGTAATCTCCAGCCGCTCGGCAATCTCCCGATGACTGTATCCCTCCACTTCATAGAGGTTAAACACCAGCTGATGATCTTCAGGCAAGTGACGGATCAGACGGATCAACTCCTCGTAGCTCATCTGATCGGGTGCATAGACCGGGTCGAAAACAGGCGTGTCTCCGTCGGCCACGGTGTGGTTTTGAAATTTCTTCTGGCGGCGATAATAGTCGATAGCGGTATTGACGCAGATTCTTCTGAGCCACGGCTTGGGAGAGGGAATTTCCTCGGCCTTTTTGAGAGAATCAAAGCCTTTCAGAAAGGTGTCATTGGTGATTTCAAGTGCGATATCCCGACTTTTGGCATAGGACATACTGATTCCCATGACATAGCCATAGTAGCGTTTGAAAAACAACTCCTCATGTTTTCTTGACCGGCGTTTGCAACCGTCGATCAATTCTGCATCCGTTAAATTCAACTCGATTGGATATAATTCACTCAGGCATTTCGGATTAATTGTTTTTCACCGCCTGATCAATGGGAATACGGGACAAAGAACGAAAACGCTACAGGGTCAACCAAAAAAGATTGAAAAATGACCATCACCTAGCTTGGGTCCACATCCACTACCCATCTCACCGAGCGAAAATCCGGCACAGCTTGAAGCTCCTCTATAATCCGGGCAAGATTTTCTTTAAAAACCGATTGGGTAGCCCCTTGCCTGTCCAGTTTGATGAGACTTTCAAACTGATATTGGTTTTTAATCCGGGCGATAATTCCTTTTTCTGGACCCAAAACGATCTTTTTCACGCCTATGGTTGCCATCTGATGATGAAGCGCATGTGCTGCTTTTTCGGCTGTTTTGGCATCTGCGTGACGGGTGATGATTTTGACCAGTTTGACAAAAGGTGGATAATAGTACTTTTTGCGATCGATCATTTCCTGACGGAAAAATTCGAAATAATCCCCATTGATTACTTTTTGAAAAAGCTCCTGATCGGGATTCCGGCTTTGGATGACGACTTGGCCCTGAATGTCCCGGCGACCGGCTCTTCCTGCCACTTGGGTAATCTGCTGAAAAGCCCTTTCCCCCGCTCTGAAATCCGGAAAATTCAATATCCGATCCCCATCCCATATCCCCACGACCGTCACTTTTCCAAAATCCAGTCCCTTGGTAATCATCTGCGTCCCGACCAAAATATCAATCTGTCCTGCGGCAAACTCATCCAGCAATCGTTGGTATCCATATTTGCTTCGCGTAGTATCGAGATCCATTCGGCCCATACGCGCCTCTGGAAAAAGCAAGCTCAACGACTCCTCGATCCGCTCGGTGCCCATTCCTTGGGTACTCAGTTGCGTACTCCCACAGGCGGGACAGGAGGACGGGATTTTCTCCTTGTACCCACAGTAATGACAGCGTAATTCTTCGGCAAACTGATGATACGTCAGGCTCACATCACACTGCACACACTGACCGGTCCAGCCACAATCCTCGCATTGCACATAGGGCGAATAGCCTCGACGATTTTGGAAAATGATCACCTGCTGCTGGTTTTCAAGCGCATGTTGGATTTTCTCACGCAAAAGTCGTGTAGAATCCAGCTTAAGCAGATTTTTCTTACGGTCTGCCGATATATTGGACAAATGATACTCTGGCAAGGTCGCATCGCCAAATCGATGATTGAGCTCTACGTATCCGTACTTGCCCTGATTGGCATTGTAGTAGGACTCAAAAGAAGGCGTCGCTGATCCCAAAAGGGTTTTGGCTTGATGAAAATACGCCAACATGATCGCGGAATCCCGAGCATGAAATCTCGGCGCAGGATCAAACTGCTTGTAACTCGGCTCGTGCTCCTCATCCACGATCACCAAACCGAGACTGTCAAACGGGAGAAAAATCGAAGACCGAACGCCAACCACAAAAGGAAATCTCCCGGAAATCACCCCATTCCAAACCTCCACCCGCTCATTGTCCGAGTATTTGGAATGATAAACCCCCATCTGCGATCCAAAAACCTGCTTCAGTCGTCCCACGATCTGAGTCGTAAGCGCAATCTCCGGAAGCAGCATCAGCACCTGCGAGCCGCTTTCGAGTACTTCCTGGATCAACTTGATGTAGATTTCGGTCTTACCCGAACCCGTCACACCATGCAGTAAAACGCTTTGTTTGGTCTCAAAATGGCTTTTGATCTCATCAAAAGCCGCTTGCTGAGTCGAAGAAAGTACCGATGCTTCCCGCTCAGCTGCCTCCTCCTCGATCCTATTGACTACATGCTTGAAGCTTTCGAATACGCCGTTTTTGATTAGGGTATTCAGAGAGCTTGGAGAATCCCCGTCCTCGAGTAAGTTGGACTTTTCCACCCCCTTTTCATTGAGGTGGGGCTTGTTGAAAACCGGTACATCCCGAAGAAACTTAAGTAAAATAGATTCCTGCTTCGGCTTGCCTTGGACCGTTTCAAAGATCGCCTCCAAAGCTCCTTTTGTAGTTAAAATTTGAGAAGTCAGCCTGATTCTAGTTTCTACTTTGGGGCTATATTTCTCCTGAACGCGCTCAAAAATCAAGATTGCTTCCTTGGCCACCAGACTTTTTAGAATCGGATGAATCGTCTTGATGCCTAAGATTTGCTCGCAGTCCTCATAGCTCAATTCCTCTTTTTTCTCGAGCGCCTCCAGGATTTTTTCCTCACGCACATCCAGCGGATACTTGCTGCTTTCTACATCAAAATTGGGGTTGGCCTGAATCTTACTTTCCGAAGAAAGCCGCAGTCCCGACGGAATCGCCGCAAACATCACCTCCCCGATGTGGCAGAAATAATACTCCGCCATCCAAAACCAAAAGCGAATCTGAAGCGGATTGACACTAGGCTGATCGTCCAGAATATCCAAAATAGGCTTGGCTTCGTACGCCTGCGGTGGCTTATTGTGCACTTTGCCGATGATCCCGGTGAGGACTTTTTTTCGCCCAAACTGCACGATCACCCGCAAGCCGATCTGAATCAGAGGCTGAAGGTTTTTGGGAATCTTGTAGGTAAACATCCGCGGAATCGGAACTGGCAGAATGATATCTGCGAAGTTGTTTCCGCTGTTTTTGTCCAAAAAATCCTGATCAGAAAAAAGACTTTCCACCAATTAATCCAAGTAAGGGAGTTGCGCCAAAGCTTCGTCAAGCGTGGAGACCGGTCTTCGGCATGCCCGGTCAAAGCAGACATAAATTAAGGCATTTCCTGTCGGATCGGGAGTTTTCCCCTGAAGAATCGGGGCAGTTTCTGTCGGAGTTTCAGACCAGGCGAGTACGATATTGGAAATTCCCTTTTGCAAAAACTGCAAAGCCAGACTTTCTGCACCTTTTCCAACTATTGCGATTTCAGCTGTGGGAACAAGATTCTCCAAATACAAATGCCCCCAATTAGCAAGAAAACCAGGTTCTTTGGCCACCAGGTCGCTCATGCCACCGAGCATATTTTTGGCGAGTTGACTGTATTTTTCCTCATAAGTCAGGAGCCCAAGTCGATGAAGATTTCTGGCCATGATCGAGTTGGAAGCTGGAATTACATTGTCAAAAATCTCCTTCTTATTAGCGATGAGTGTTTCGGATTTGGGATTGTTGAAAAAGAAAAATCCATCCGATTCATCGAAAAACTGCTCCAAACATCGATCTGCGAGTGTTTGAGCAAAGTCCAAATATTCAACTTTTCCAGTAGCTTCGAAAGCCATGATTTCCGCCCGAATTAGCGCCGCATAATCCTCCAAAAAGGCTGGCGTGTAAGCATGACCATTTTTGTACGATCGATGAAGGACTCCATCTTTCTCAAGCTTTTCTCGGATAAAGTTCAAGTTTGCCAAAGCCAAATCCAGCATCCGCTGATCTCCGGTCGCATGATAGGCCTGAATCAACCCGGCATCCATCAGGGCATTCCATCCGGTAAGGATTTTATCGTCTTTTCCGGGAGCAATCCGCCGATTCCTGACTTCCAAAAGCTGGGCTTTGACTTGCTTCAACTTTTGCTCAAACTCCGGCAAGGCCATCCCAAACTCATCCGCAATCTCCTGATATTCTTCAGTTTGAAAAAGAATACTCACCCCGTTTTCCCAATTTCCAAAAGGCTTGAGCTTGTACAATTTGCTTAGCCAAGGAAGCTCCTCGGGCACGAGTTGCTGAAGTTCGGAATAGGTCCAAGTGTAAAATTTCCCCTCTTCTCCCTCGCTGTCGGCATCCAGGGCTGAGAGAAATCCACCGTCCTCCTGAAGCATTTCGGCCTGTAGCCAATCGACCGTTTCAGTGATTTTTTCCAGAAAAAATCGATCTTGACTGACCTGATAGGCTTTGGCATATAATTCCAAAAGCTGCCCATTGTCATAAAGCATTTTCTCGAAATGAGGCGCAAACCACTCTCCATCGACAGAATACCGGGCGAATCCACCACGCAGATGATCGTAGATACCACCCATTCCGATTTTTTTCAATGTGAAAAAGACTTTTTGCTTCAGGGCCTCATTCCTGGAAAGCAGGGCATAATCCAATACCAAGTCCCAAACCACCGGCATAGGAAACTTGGGCACGCGATTCAAGCCACCCCACTTTTCGTCAAACTGTGCTTGAAGCTTGGTCATGATTTCGACCATTTCGTCTGCATCCAATTCTTTTTCTCCCGGCTGAATGCCGTATTTCTCGGTTTCCTTTCGCTGCAAGGAGCGACCAAAACCTTCAGCACTTTCGGCCAGCTGATCTTCATGCTTGGCAAAGGCATCGGCGATATTGGCCAACAGCTGCTTCCATTTCAGATTTGGGAAATAAGTACCTCCGTAAAAAGGCTTTTGATTGGGCATCAAAAAGACATTCAGCGGCCATCCACCCTGCAAGCCCATGGCCTGCACGGCATCCATATAGATATTGTCGATATCGGGACGCTCCTCCCGGTCAATCTTGATGCAGATGAAGTTTTCATTCATTAGGCGAGCCGTAACCACATCTTCAAAACTCTCCTTTTCCATCACGTGGCACCAGTGACAAGCCGAATATCCGATCGAAACAAGGATCGGTTTGTTCTCCGACTTGGCACGCTGAAGCGCCTCCGGCCCCCAGGGATACCAATCCACGGGATTGTGGGCATGTTGGAGTAGATATGGACTTTGGCTATGAATCAGGCGATTGGGTTTCATGATGGGAAGTTGAGGAGTTGGGAGGTTTGGAGGTTGGGAAGTATGGGGGGTAAGGATGTTTGGGAGTTTGGAGGTTTGAATTTCAATATAGTTCTAGATTCTAACCTCTTGTCTCTTGCTTCTTGCTTCTTGTGTCTAGCTTCTTTTATCTAGTTCATCTGCTTTTTGACTTCCAAAATCTCCTCTGAAAAATCAAATTCAGTAGTCAATCGTTCCAGTTTGGCGAGTAAGTTTTGGAGAAATTTTTGATGAGAAGCTGATTTGGGGTTGAAGGATCGATGAGCCAAATCCGAATGCACAGACTGAATTTCCTTGACTTTGGATTGGGTTTCTGAAGAAAAAGCCGCCTGTTTCCATTTTTGCCAGATATACTCTTCTGCCTCTGCAGAAGGGTGAATCAGATCGGATTTATAAAATCGGTAATCCCGCAACTCGTCCATCATGATCTCATAGGCAGGAAAATAGCTGATCGGATAGATGCTTTTTTCCAGTTCGGCACACAGCACACGCAGGAGGCTTTTGCTGAGCTGATTTTCCGCCACACCGTCTTTGATATGACGCACAGGACTCACCGTGAGTACAATTTTCAGCTGGGGAAAAACCTGAGAAATGTTGTGCAAAACGTGACTGAAGGCAGATTTCATCTCCTCCAAGCCTGTAAGTTTTTTATCGAAAAGTCGCTGAGGTTGCTTATGACAATTAGCCACTTGACCAAAAGACTCATGCTCATAAATCCAGGCTGTACCCAAAGTCAAAATCAAATGGGAGGCAGACTTCAACTGCAAATACGTGGACTGAATTTGCCTTTGGTACAATTCAGCCAAAGCTTCTGGGCTCTCAGCCACGAGATCCGAGTGAAAGGAGTAATGGGAATAAAGCCCCTCCCGCTCCACGATTCCCTCCGGGTCAAGCGGATCCTGAAAAATGACAGCATCCAACAGAAAGGCCAGATTGATGGGGTGAAAAATCGTCCCAAATGGATTGATCAAGACATCAAACTTGGCATTTTTCATTTTTGATCCGATCGTCTGGGCAAAACAGGAACCCATGCTCAGAACTTTGCCCGAATGGGAAATCGGATCAGGAAGTGGAAGAATCGGAAAATCAATGGTCCAGGGCATACCTCTAAAGGTAAAAAGGAAGGAATATACTTTCTGCAAATTTCCACGATCCAAGTGAACAATTCACCCAGACTGGGTAAGATCTCCACATTTTTGTTTTTTCATGATGAAGTGATTGCATTTTTAAAACCCACTCAAAAAGGCCATTTACTGCATCTGAAGCAGGGTTTTATCAAATAACCTCAGCCCGATTTACCATAAAAGTGAACTGGCAATCTGTTTGAAACAGAAAGTGAAAACAGCTTTTAAACATCATGAAAAAATCACTTATTCTAGCATCCATCGTCGGAATCACCCTTTCGGCCTCGTGTGTATCCAAAAAGAAATACACCGAACTGGAAGGTAATTTATTCCGCACCCAATCCGAACTTGCTGAAGTCAACAAAGAAAAAAGTGAGCTCGAAGAAAAAATGACCGCTATCGAAAAGCGGGTAGCCGAATACAATGCCCGAATCAACAGTCTTCGGGACACCAATACTTCTTTGGAGGAAGCCAATAATTCACTTTTAGCATTTGATGGCAAAACTCCGATCTCCAGAAATCACCGGGTTAAACTTGAGCAGACGCTTCAAAATGTAGATCCAACGCTTTTAGCTGAGGCCAAAACCATGGAAGACTCGGTTAACCTAGCCATCGAGTACAATATCAAACAGAACATTTCTGCTGAAGGTGAAAGCGAGGACGATATTAAAATCGACATCGAAAACACCGTGGTGATGATCTCTGTCTCTGACAAGCTTTTATTTAATACAGCAAGCTACCGTATCAACTCCAAGGCAAGTCCGCTTTTGGAAAAATTAGCCGAGGTGATCAATGCCGAACCTAGCCTACAAGTGATGATCGAGGGACATACGGATCCAAGATCGATCTCCAATGCCGTGGTACAGGACAACTGGGATTTGTCTGTAAAAAGAGCCACTTCCATCGTGAGAGAACTCCAGCTGAAATACAAAGTAGCTCCTGAAAAAATGATCGCAGCAGGTCGGGCCAGCTATTTGCCTCTTGTAGAAAATGATACGCCAGAAAATATGGCCATGAACCGAAGAACTCGTATCGTCTTGATTCCTGATCTGGACATGTTCTTCTCCATGTTGTAAAAAAACTAACTACCACAACCATAAACTGAAAAAGCAGACTTTCTGGGTCTGCTTTTTTCTTTTATGACAAAATTCTTCAGTCATTAGACGCCTGGTATTTCTGCTGTTTGAATGCCATTTTTTCAAAATTCAAGTGTACCCAAGGCAAATTTGACCCAAACCTCCTGGAAATACAGCGTGTAGGTAGCCTGGGCCAGATCAGCCTCGGCATTGACCAAAGTCTGATTGGCTGTGGCCAAATCGACAAAATTGGAAAGGCCGAGTCTAAATCGCTCCGCCACTGCCTTTTGAGCTTCTTGGGCTGCCAGAAGTCTAACCTTTGAGTTTTCGGATTTTTTGACTGCATTCAGATAAGTCTGATACGCGAGGACCACTTCCTGATGTACTTTTCGATCCAAAGCCTCTCTTCGCAAGATTTGATTTTGGTAGGTCATTTTGCTGCGAGCCATATCTACCCGAGTCAAAAAACCATTAAAAATGGGGATGGAGAGCGAAAGTCCGAAGGTGTTTTGAGGATAAATATCCAAAAGCTGGGACTTGATCGCCCGGCTATCCAAGGAAGTATAGAATGTTCCGTAATTATAGAAACCGTTGATTCTCGGATAGAGCATAGCTTTGACAGCCTGAAAATCCTTTTTGTAGGAATTTTCCAAAAGTTCGGCTTGCAGCAAGTCTTTCCTGGCGGTTAAGGCCTGATCTGTCCAGTAGCCAAGGTTGAGCTCCGGAGAAATCCCTGCTTTCGATGAAAAATCTACCGGCTCCAAATGAGGGACTTTACCCTTTTCCAGCTGTAAGTATTCGCCCAGCAGCCACCGATCATTAGCTAATGCCAACTCAGCATCCAGGACGATCGAAGTGACCCGAGCTACCTCTGCCTGCTGATTGTACAAGTCAGAAAGAGTCCTAAGACCGGCATCAACAAACCCTTCTATTTGCAGCAGCAATTCCTTTTGACTGCCCAGATTTTCCTGAGCAATCCGCAAAAGCTCTTGATCTAAAAGAACTTGCATGTACCTTCTCGAAACATCAAAAACCACTTGCTGACGGGCACGTTGAAGACCATTCTCTCCTGCCTGCCGATCAAGGATAGCTGACTGGGTATCCAAAATCCGCCTTCCTGCATTGAAAATCGGCATATTCAAAGAAAACCCCGGAGACACGATATTATTCGTTTCCTTGGTCACCACGATCTCACCCTCGATTTGCTGAAACTGTTGACCTGTCTGTCTTAGAAAAGAGGAAGATATGGATGCAGTGGGAAAGTGAGAGGCAACAGCACTTGCCGCTTGCTTTTTGACCACCTCCTGATTATTGACCAAGATCTGATAATCAAGATTATGCGCCAAGGCTAGGGATACCGCCTCCTCAAAATTGAGCATCAAACTATCCTGTGCCAAAGCCAAGGGGGTAAAACTGCATCCGATAAGGAATGCACCGATCAGATGATTAAGAAATCGCTTCATCGCTTTCTATTCTTCCGTCTATCAATTGAATTAATCTGGTGCCGTAGTCGGCATTTTCCCTGGCATGAGTTGCCTGAATGATGGTGGTACCTTCCCGGTGCAAATCCTGAAATACTTCCATGATTTCCCGGGCTTGGGCTGAGTGGAGATTGCCGGTGGGTTCGTCAGCCAAAAGAACTCTAGGCCGGCCTGCTATAGCTCGGGCTATGCCCACCAACTGCTGCTGACCTCCGGAAAGCTGGGCTGGAAAAAGATCCTTTTTGGCGACCATTTTGAATCGGTCCAAAAGCTCGGCTATGATGCTCTTGCGGTCGGAAGAAGAAACATTCCTATACAAAAGCGGAGTTTCGATATTTTCATAGACGGTCAGCTCATCGATCAGGTGATAGGCCTGAAAGATGTAGCCAAATTCGCTCTTGTGAAGACTGGAACGCTCCTTTTCCTTCATCTGACGGATGTTTTTTTCTCCGAAAAAGAAATCTCCGGAGTAGTCTTCATCCAAAAGCCCAAGAATATTGAGTAAAGTGGATTTTCCGGCACCGGATGGCCCCATCAGGGTGACAAACTCTCCTTCCCGGATAGTCAGATGGATTCCTTTCAGAAGGAAAATCCGCTGAAATCGGGATTCGATGAATTTGTCTATGTTTTTTAGTTCGATCATGAAATATGAAATAAGTCTATTCGGATTTTAAAGTTTGTGAAGGGTTGAGTCGATATACTTTCCAGCTTCTGTAGGCTATGGTAATCAGGGCTAGAATCAATACGATTCCTATTGCAGTCAAATAAGGCCAAAACCCTATTGAAGCTTTTTTTGCGAAAGCTGAAAGCCATGAATCGCTAAACCAGATTCCAAATCCGATCGCAAGTACGGCTGAAATGGCTAATAGCTTAAAGAAATCTCCTGATAGCACGCTCACCACATCGCTCTGTGTTGCACCCAGGACCTTTCGGATACTGATTTCCCGTGTTCTTCTGAGCGCCACATAGGAGACGAGTCCGAACAAGCCCATACAAGCAATGAAAATTGCAATTCCGGAAAAGAGCCCGAAGATCTCTCCTACGCGCTGTTCTGAGCGGTACAGTTGAGCATATTCCTGATCGACAAACTTGTACGTGAAGGGTCTGTTTGGCAGGAGGTTTTTCCAGATAGACTCCAAGGTTGCCAGATGAGCAGCTGGATTTCCGGCGGGCATTTTGACGAGTAAGACATTAGCCTGATCCTGGTCTATAAATATCACCATAGGACCTACTTGATGATGCAGGGAATTGAAATGGAAGTTTTTCACCACCCCTTTCACATGGGCAATTCCGCCACCAAAAGATACTTTTTTACCGATCGCATCGCCAGCTTCCCATCCTAACTTATGGATCGCTGCTTCATTGAGAATTATCGGCATTTCAAGAGCCGAATCATACGCTACTGCCCTAGAAACATCCTTCTCTGTAAAATTTTCACCTGCAAGGATCTCCAAGCCAATGGTATTCACCAGATCATTATCCGTAGAATAGCCGGTGATCATCAGCTCATTTTGACTATCACCACCAGGGAAAATAGAGTACGAAGCCTTCACGTGAATCGGCATATCGGAAGCAAGGGCGATTGATTCCGCCGCACCCGAACGCAGCATTTCCTGCTTCACTGTTTCTATTGAATTCCGAAGGTTGTAATGGTAAGGCAAGGCAATCACCTGTTCTTTTTGATATCCCAGATTGACTTCCTGCATAAAATCCAACTGGGATTTGACTACAAAGGTCGCAATCAGCAGTCCCATGGATACAAAAAATTGGAAAACAACCAGCGACTTTCTAACCCAAGCTCCACCTCCGATTTTGATTTTGTTGCCCAAGGCTTTGATCGGCTCCAGTCCAGACAGAATGATCGAGGGATACATGCCTGACAATACTCCGACGACGAGTACTAGGCCGGTAAGAAATAGCATTCCTTCAAGAGAAAAAAGCAAATTCAAATTTAGGGCAACGCCACTAATTTTGACAAACTGAGGCGAAATCAGGTAGATAACAACCAAGCTCAATATCGCCGCACCAAAAGTCAGAATCATAGATTCAGAAATAAACTGACCAAAAAGCTGCCTTCTATCCGCTCCCAAGGCTTTTCTCAGTCCCACTTCCTTATTTCGTTCGGTAGCCTCAGCAGTAGCCAGGTTTACATAATTGATGATGCCTATGGCAATCAATAGAATCGCTACAATCCCGAAAATGTACAGGTACTTGATGTCTGTACCCGGCTTGACCGAGTTCAGCGTCTGATCTCCCAAGTGAATACCTGTAAGCGGCTGCATAAAAAAAGCAGTCTGAAAACCGTACTTCTGTAGCTCCTCTCCCAGGTACTTCTCTACCATCTGTGGAAGCTTGGCTTCAAACAGGGCCAAATCCGCACCCTCTTTAAGCTTCACATAATTGTAATAGTTACTGGGAGACCATTCCGGATTTTTGCCATGACGATGGGTTTTGAAAGACGCCAAAAAGTCAAAGTCTAAATGGCTATTGCTCGGAAAATCCTCCATCACCCCGGTGATCAGGTAATCTTGACCTTCTATCTTGATGGATTTTCCCTCTGCATTCTGCACAGAACCAAAATATCGCTTGGCCGTGCTTTCGGAGAGTACCATCTGATTGGGTTCATTATGTAATTTCCCTTTTTGACCTGCCAGAATTTCCAAATCAAAAACGTCAAAGAAATTCTCATCCACAAAGGCAAAGCGGGACTCTTCCTGATTTCCTTCACCTGCATCCACAAGAACCGAGGAGAAAATACTCAAATCAAAAATCAATGTCCCAGTCTCCACTTCGGGAAACTCATCCATAAGTGTCGGGATCAAAATGGACGGTGAAGTACCCACCAATTCAGCTTCTCCTCCAGAAGTAAATTCCTGGTTGATTTTGTAGATGCGGTCAGCATCGGAATACATGCGGTCATAACTCCACTCGTGATGGATGTAAAGTGAAATCGCAAAAAAACTGACCAAGGCAATGGTCAAGCCCAAGAGATTAATTCCTGTGTAGAGGGTTCTCTTTTTTAGATTTCGAAAGGAGACTTTTAAGTAATTTTTCCACATGGCTTCTGGATTGGAAAATTCTAAAATTGAAAGTTTGGAAAATTGATGGCTGATAAGATTAACCAAATCCAATTATCCATTTTGAGGTTATAGGTGTTTTCAAATATAGGTGCTGCCTAGTATTCTGTGTTCGCTAGGTTGTGACTGATTACTGCCTCTACTTTCCACTTTTATGCCATAAAAAAAGCCCCTGAAATCCCTTCAGAGGCTGTTTTTAACTTTCAGGAGGCTGGATATCTCGAACATTTTTGTCCGCCAGCGAACAAATCAGTGGGCAGTTTGCAGTAGGCAGTGTGCTGAGGAAAGTTCACAGAATTTTCGCAGTCTCCATTCACAGATGCTTTATTAATTATCTGCTTTGCTCTTGCTTCTTGAGTCTAAAATCTAGATTCTGGCTACTTGATACTAGCTACTTGATACTATCTTAAAATTTCCGATACTTCCCCTTCAGGTACTTATTCGCTTTTTTCTCAGCAAACTGCGCTTTTTTGCTGTCCCAATGAAGCGTTTCATTGGGGAATCGTCCGGCAATCACACCGAGCAGGATAGTCTCAGTCAATCGGGCTGAGTACTCAAATGGCGCGCTACACTCCCCTTTACCCAAGCAGGCATCGACAAACTGATGGTAGTGCTTCTTGCTTTCTCCTTCATAGTCTTTCACAGGAGCGCCGAGATTAAATGGAGCCACATCGAATTCTTTGTACTGTCCATCCACGATCAAGCGCGGAAGCTGCTGGAAATGAGGCAACAACAAGCGTCCTTTCTCACCCATAAACATAGCCCCTTGATCGGGTAGTTGATCACCATTTGGCAGTAAAAGGTCTTCATGGTCAGCCGGTGCACCGAGGCCATCGTACCACACCCACTTGAGTGTTTGGGCGGTATATGGCGTGGCCGGAAATTCGTAAGTGACGATGTTATTCTCCGGAAATCCAAAACCAGTAGGCTGACGGCATTCATTGATAATGGTAAATGGCACATCCAATTGCAGCGCATTGTACGGCGTATCGAAAATATGAACTCCCATATCGCCCAAAGTACCACAACCAAAGTCCATTACTTTTCTCCAATTGCCGGGATGGTAATAGTCCTCTTTGAAAGGTCTCTTGGGAGCTGTGCCGAGCCATAGATTCCAGTCCAAATGAGCCGGAACCGGATCACTTCCTGTAGGCTCAGGACCGTCAAATCCCCAGTTTTTGGGTGACCAAGCTCTGACAGTATGCACCTTACCGATGATGCCGGACTGGATCAGCAGCGTGGCAAGTTTGTAGTCGTAAAAGGAGTGGACTTGGATACCCATTTGAGTCACCAATTTTTTCTCTTCGGCCATCTTTTTCATGGCACGGGCCTCTGACACATGATGAGTCAGCGGCTTCTGACAATAGACTGGCTTGTTCATCTCCATAGCCATCAACGAAGCCGGGGCATGGGTGTGGTCAGGAGTAGATACGACCACGGCGTCAAATTCATTTTCCAATTCTTTGAAGAGTTGCCGGTAATCCGCATAGGTTTTGGCATTGGGATAGAGGGCTTTTGCTCCGTCCAAAGCTTTGCTATCGACATCGCAGAGGGCTACTACTTCTACTTCCGGGTGAGATGCAATCGCTGCCAAGTCGGCCATCCCCATACCGCCCAATCCGATGTGGGCAGTTCGTAATTTTCCGGCGGTTTTAGCTTGAGCCAATAAGCTTGGAGCCAAAGCTAATCCAGCTGCGCCTAAAGCGGACTTTCTCAAAAAGTCTCGACGATCGATAACTTGAAAACTCTTTTTCATTTGATTCATGGGATATTTTGGGTGGTTATTAGAATACCAAATTAATACTTGCAAATTGGCGAAAGCGGAGTCTGTCAATTCGTTGAGAATATAGTACTTCGGTCTCCGTTCTTCTTTCTTCCGGCTTTTTTTATAATTCTTTGATTCGAATGTTACGGAAGCGAACCACGTCTCCATGGCCTAAAAATCCGATATGACCACTGCTACGCTGGAGCCCGGGATGGTCTTTTTTGTCCAGGGTTCCGCCTTTGCTTGCTTCGAGGTAATCTCCTTCCAGAATGGTGGTACCGTTTAGAATTATTTTGATTTTTGGATGCTGTACGATGACTTCCTGCTGATTCCATTCCCCGGTGGGCTTGAGGTAACCTCGCTTAGCGGCCATGACTCCATAGACCGAACCGTGATATTGATAGGTCTCCAAATTAGCGTACTTCTCATGCTCACTGTCCAGAATCTGCAGTTCTTTCCCGACATAAGCAGCATCGCCTTCGAGAGGAGCATGGATCCCGAGACCGTTGTTGGCGCCCGGAGTGAGTTGAAATTCGAAACGGAGAATAAAATTTCCGTATTCCTTTTCCGTAAACAGATTGCCACCGCCCCCACCCTGAGGCTCAATCACAATCATTCCCTCTTTGGCTTGATAGGACTGCTTATTTCCGATCCAACCATCCAAATTTTTGCCGTTGAAAAGGGGAATAAAGCCTTGCTCAACTTGCTGTGCAAAACCCGCGCGGCAATGAAAAAATAAGAGTAAAAGGATAAATAAATTCTGGTTCAACTTAAACTTCATTCTGTTTTGGCTTTAGAGTAGGTGTCTCCTACAAATCTATCAGACATTTTGACTTTTTGTGGGTTTTTATTTTAAAAACCTCCTCGATTATATAGCTGGAATTTTTGAGACAATATTGACTATTAATTGATTAGACTATCCAGTAAGGAGATTATTCCTTCCAACCTTTTGCCTTTGCTAACCGGAGATTTGAATCGCATTTTGAAAAAAGATAAAACCTAAATTTTAATCTATCGGCAAGAAATTAAAAAAAAGTGACCAAATTTTGAATATTTTTGCCGATATCGGCATAAAATAAGGGGCAATGGATTATTTATCGGTAGCGGAATTTGCAAAGAAATGGGGAGTTCCTGAGCGGACAGTTCGTAACTACTGTGCCCTTGGGAAGATTCCCGGGGCATTTCTTACCGGAAAAACTTGGAATATTCCTGAAGATGCCCTAGTTCCACAAAAGAAGACGAAGTCCGGAAACGCAAAGAAAAACCAGCTCCTTCAGCAGCTTATCGAACAAAAACAGATGAAGCTCAAAGGAGGCATTTATCATCGAACCCAAATTGAACTGACTTATAATTCCAACAGGATAGAAGGAAACAAGCTGAGTCAAGACCAGACCCGATTACTATTTGAGACCAACACCATCGGTGAATTTCAAGGAAATATCAATGTAGATGACATCATAGAAACCACTAATCATTTTAGATGCATTGATTTCATCATTGAAAAAGCAACCAGTAAACTGACAGAAAAACTTATCAAAGACATCCATTTTTTGCTCAAATCTGGAACCTCAGACAGTAGAAAAGAATGGTTCAATGTCGGGGAATATAAAAAGATCCCAAATGAGGTCGGAGGAAAAGAGACCACCCCACCAGAGTCAGTGGCAAATGAAATGAAAGCTTTGCTTTTAAACTACCACAGTAAGGATACCAAAAACTTGGAGGATATTTTGGATTTTCATCATCAGTTTGAGTTAATCCACCCTTTCCAAGATGGAAACGGACGGGTGGGAAGATTGATCATGTTTAAGGAATGCCTGGCAAATGATATCGTCCCCTTCATCATTGGAGACGATATCAAGTTTTACTATTACAGAGGCTTGCAGGAATGGGGTAATGTGAACGAGTTTTTACTAGACACCTGTCTATCTGCCCAAGATTACTACAAAAACCTCTTGAGGTACTTCAAAATTGACTTTTGACCCTACATCCAAGCCTCCTTCCTTCTGTCTCCCGTCTTCGGTCTTCCTGCTTTTATTCATCCTTTAGCACCTTCGCCGGATTGGTCTGTGCTGCCACATAAGAATGCAGCCCCACAATCAGTAAGCAAAGGAAAAGAACGCCCAAGCCTGCTAGGCCAAACAACCAGTACGGCATGTCCAAGCGATAGGTAAATCCCTGAAGCCAATCTTTGATAAAGTAATAGGCCGGATAGATCGACAATGCAAAAGATATCAGCACCAAGATGACATATTCCTTAGAAATCAATCCCAAAATCTGAAGGACCGAAGCTCCAAGTACTTTGCGGATACTGATCTCCTTGGTCCGCTGCGCAATGGTATAGGAAGAAAGTCCAAACAGCCCCAATGCAGAGATCAAAATCGCCAAAAAGGTGGCTGCAGTGAGCACATTTTTGATTCTTAGATCTTCCTCGTAAAACTCTCCGATCGCCTCATCCAGAAAGTGAAACTCTTCATTTTCATAAGGATACACCTCCTTATACTTGGTCTCCAAGGCTAATTTCGCTTGAGCGAGATTTTGCCCTGCATGCAGCTTCACGGAGATGGTTTGGAAAAACTTGGGATTATACGTCAGCAGGAGTGGGCGGATTTCCTCCCGGAGACTTCGTGAGTGGAAGTTGCCTATCACCCCGACGATTTTTCGCTCCTCTCTTCCAAATCGGATCGTTTGGTTGAGTGCCGATGAAGCATCAGGATATCCGGCTTCCTTGAGAAAATTCTCATTGACCAAGATTTCATCTTCCCGATTTCCCGCTTTCTTTCCTGCCAAAAGCGGAATTCCATTGACTGATACAAAGGCCGAATCCACATTCATTACCTGAATAAAAATTTGACGCTCAGTCGTATCCACCGGAATCCACGCATCCGATGTCCAAAGACTGTTGGACGACACCAGACTTCCACTGAGACTTGCACCAGATACTCCCGACTCTTGATTCATCAGCTGCTGCGCTCTGAGCATCTGATCCGGATCGGACATAAAAGGGAGATTGGCGTACATCACCGCTTCTCTTTCAAACCCCAAAGGCTGACTGGACACAAATCGAAGCTGCGCCTGGAGCACAAGTACCAAAATGATGAAGGCAATCGAGGAAGAAAACTGTAAGACGGTGAGATTTTTTCTCAAAAAAACACCCAATGAAAATCCGGTAGTCACTACCCGCTCACCTTTGATCGCTCTGACAGGCTGATAGGAAGAAAGGATCAAGGCCGGATAAATACCCGATAAAGCTGCAAGTACCATCGGGAAAAGTGCATAAAACGCCAAATTAGGCCCTTGCAGGTATTCGACTGTAAACCCGCTTGGCAAATAATCGCTGTAAAGATTTTTGATCAACTCGGCCAAAACCAACCCGATCAAGCCCGCAGAGATCACCAGCAAATAGGTCTCCACCAAAAACTGATAAATCAACTCCCACCTTCTTCCGCCGAGCGTCTTCCGGATCCCTACCTCTTTACTTCGGCTTATGGCCATGGCTGTTTCCAAATTGACAAAATTGAGGGTAGCCAATATTAAAATGATCAGTCCAATGAAAACCAGCCCGTTGAGAAAAACCTTGGAAACTGAAGTTCCCGAATAGGTCTCCCCGAAGTGCATTTCTTCCAAAGGCTCAGCCAAAAAGATGGTGGTAGCCTGATCGTCTTTGTCAAAATTCTTATCGGCAATCGCAGCCAGTGAAGCTTCGAGCTGATCTTGGTCTGCCCCCTTTTCCAGCTTGACAAAAAGCTGAGAACTCGAGTTGACACTTCCCCAATGGTGGAGACCATACCATTCTTTTTGCTCCTCAGTCTGAATCGTAGCGAAAGAGATAAAGTCCTTGAAAATAAAATCGGAGTTTTCGGTATAATCCTCCACCACTCCAGTCACTTGTGCGCGGATGGTGTCGGCATCTATCCAAACCAACTCTTTGCCCAAAGCATCCATGGGCTGGATTCCGGGGAAATACTTTTCCAAGTTGCTTTGGCTAATGACCGCAGAAAATGGCTTTTCAAGCGCTGTCGAGGGGTTGCCGGCAAGCCATTTTCTGGGAAAAATCTGAAAAAAACCCGGGTCAGCAAAAGTGACTTCGTTTGATCTCCCCATGACCCGATTGCCCTCAGGCACCAAAGTCAGGACCTCCCACAAGGTATAGATTCTACCCTTGGTCTCGACAAAGGATAGCTCTGTATCAATCACCTCACCCAAAGGGCCGCTGGTCCCGGGCGTTGGGTAGCTTTCTCCCATATCCCACTCCGTGACGGTATTGATCCGAAAAATCCGATCGGTGTCGGGGTGAAACTTGTCAAAACTATTGGCGTGCCAGATGACATTGAAAATCAAAAAAACAATCGAAATCCCAAGGGAAAGTCCAAGGATATGGATGGTGGTTCGCACCTTGTTACGGAGGAGGTTTCTCCAGGCGATTTTGAAGTAGTTTTTGAGCATGGGAGTTAGGGAGTATGGAGGTCAAAAGATATTTGGAGATTCAGATTTTAGGAATTGGGAGTGTTCATCCTTGTTTATTTTCTCTAGTTTCTTGTTTCTTATTTCTTTCATCAGGCGTCTATTATCTTAATACTCGGTACCTGCTCTCATTCGCTTCTCAGTAGCTTGGTAGGATTGATCCAGGCTGCTTTAATGGTCTCAAGACTCACAATTAGAATGGAGAAAATCACTCCTACCAAAAGCGCCAGAAGAAAAACTCCCGCTCCCAATGGAACCTTCACCGCAAAATCCTCCAACCAAAGCTTCATCAGGTAATAACTCGCTGGTATGGAAGTCAGGACACCTATCAAGGTAACTTTCAAAAACTGGCGATTAAACAAAAGCGAGATTTCTTGGGTCGTTGCCCCCATCACCCGTCGAATTCCGATCTCTTTCAGTCGACTGGTGATTGCCAATGAAGCCATTGCAAATAAGCCCATTCCGGCAATAATAAGAGCGACTATTGAAGCCAAGGTAACTAAAGAACTCAGACTATTTGCCTGCACATATTCTCGGGCAATTTCATCTTCGATAAAACTGTAGTCAAATGGATCCGAACCATATAGATCTTTCCAAATTCCCTCCAAACGTTGAATCAGAGCCTTTTTGTTCTCAGTATTCACTTTGATATAGACCTTGGCGGTCATCTGGTCTTCCATGGTCAGATTTCTGAATCCCTGAAAGAAATTAGCTGGCTTCATCACCAAAATCGCAGGTTCGATTTGCTGGAAAAGACTTTCATAATGGAAATCCTTAAGCACACCTACCGCACGATTTTCTCCAAAAGGGCGCTCACTGACCAAGCTTTTCCCAAATGCTTCCTCCCAGCCCAACAGCTTCTTCATCGATTCATTTAGCAAGAAGCCATTGGTAAAATCAGAGGGGTTGTTACCAGAGAAATTTCTTCCTTCCAGCACATTGAGACCAAAAAATTCAACATAATCTTCATCCACTATATTCATGTGAAAATCCATTCCTTCTTCCTCATCAGGACTTCGGAATCCAACCGAAAACCAAGAGTTGTCCCCATACATTGCCGTAGCTATGGTAGTTGAAACTACCTCAGGAAGCTTTCTGAGTTCATTTTTGAATGGCTGAGCATAATCAAAGCTCTTTTGGATTTGATCTTCTAACCCTTGAGCTGCCGGTGGTGGTACTTGCACTTGGATAATGTCAGTTTTGGCCGAACCCAAATCAAAATTTTCTACAGTGTTCATTTGCTTGACCATGACCAGGGTACAAGTCACCAATAGCGTAGAAATAAAAAACTGTAAGGCGAGCATACTCATTCGTAGGTTTTGCTTACCAAAACGAAGTGACAGGTTGGATTTCAGCACCTGAACAGGTCGAAAAGAGGCCAAGAAAATTGACGGATAAGAACCTGCAACCACCGCAATAAATAGTCCCAATCCTAACAAAACAAGCAGCTGACTTACCTCAAAATTGATTTCCATCTGAGTTTGCATGAGCGAGTTAAAAAGTGGCAGACAGAGATAAGCCATCACCAACCCCAAGCTCATGGATATCGCGGTAAGAATGACTGATTCCGCCATAAACTGCCCAAAAAGTTGCCCAAAACCAGCCCCCATCGTTTTTCTTACCCCAACTTCTTTGGATCGACTGGCCGAATTCCCAATAGCCATGGTAGTAAAGTTGATACAGGCAATCAAAATGATCAAAACCGCCACTCCGGACAGAATCCAAAGGATTCTAGGGTTAATCACCGAGGCAATGCCAGTTGGCACCTCCACATTCAAATGCATATCGGACAATTCCTGAAGGCCAAATCCATAATTGGCAGCTTCCTGAGGATTCTGAAAATTACGCAGTACAAAATCCTTTGTCACCAGGTCAAACTGCTCCGGAGTCATTCCATTTTTCAGTCGGGCATATCCATCCCCGAAGGACATATACCAATGACTGCGCATCTGATCCGTAAATAAGGTTTCCAGGTTAGCATCATGCATAAGAATCTCATAGGACAAGCTGGAGTTGCCCGGAGCATCTTCAATCAGCCCGATCACCTCAAAGTTGATCAACTCGTCTGTCAGTCTGATTTGAAGCTCTTGACCGATTGGGTTTTCCTTACCGAAAAACCGGGTAGCCGCGGATTCTGATAGGACAATCCCGGCTTTTTCTTCCCGACTTTTTGGATAAGTTCCTTGAAGTATTTGGTAGCCAAACATTTCAAAAAAGTCCGAACTGACCAGTGTCACGGATTGATTGAAGCCATCTCCATTGGCACGTTTGACCAAAAAGTTGTTGGGGACAAAATTGGTGTAATCTACGCGATCAGCCAGATTTTCCTCGATTACAGTTCCCAGAACTAAGGGAAGCGAAGGGAAACGAAACTCTCCCTGATCTCCATTTTGAACCCGAAGTACTCGGTACAAATTGGTCTGATCCGGATGAAACGAATCAAAACTGACCTGAAATTGCACATAAAAAAACAGGAGCGTAGTCACTGCCACACCGACCGTCAATCCTATCAGGTTGATTAGCGCATAAGATCGGTGCTTAAGTAGATTCCGAAATCCGACTTTTAAGTAATTTATCCACATAGGGTTGGAGGAAAGTGTGGTTTAGCAATCAAATAAGGACAAGCCTTCCCACCCTGTTCCAGATTTATGCCAGGTCAAAACCGCCTATTTTGCTTCAAAAAAGGCATTTTTGAAAAGCTTGACTAGATTCAAGCGAACGATTTTGTTCGATTGCGGTCGAAAATGATTTTGCAAATACAAATTGTGCTTAGCTATCAGCACTGTTTTTTCCTTTGCTCACATTAAGAATAGTACGCTAAGCCATTACTGTTTTTTCTGAAAATGAAGTATCTTGAAAATCAACCCTGCAAAAAATTGTCATGCTATTTTCTCCCTTTCTCTTACTTTTCTTAGCCATCCAATCCTCTCCAGAACCCAAATTTGAATCCCAAGTCATAGATGACAAGATTGCGATTGGTTACGGAATGGCGATCGGTGATGTAGATGGAGACGGCAAGCCCGATATCCTATTGGCTGACAAAACTGAAATCGTATGGTATCGAAACGGGGATTGGAAAAGGCACGTCATGGCAGCCAATCTAACTCTATCGGACAATGTCTGCATCGCCGCAAGGGATCTGGATGGAGATGGAAAAGTAGAAGTTGCGATCGGTGCACAATGGAATCCCGGAGAAACAGCCGATCCGGAAAAATCAGGAGCAGTTTTCTATCTCCTTCGACCAGCCGATCCTACTCAAACGTGGACTCCCAAACAACTCCATCACGAACCCACCACCCACCGCATGCGCTGGGTGAAAAATGGTAATTCCGCACACTTAATAGTTGTTCCTCTACATGGTCGGGGCAATTCAAATGGTGAGGGGGAAGGTGTAAAAGTCATGGCTTATGAGTTTCCGGAAAACCCCGCTTCGGACTGGAATTACGAGGTGATCGAAGAAAGTATGCACCTCACTCACAACCTGGATGTGGTCGGTTTTGAATCGGACAATGTCATCCTTTTAGGCGGTAAAGAAGGCGCAAAACTGCTCTACCGCTCAAAAGGCAATTGGACTTCAGAACAGATCTTCCTCCCCGATCAAGCCGGTGTCGGAGAACTTCGATTAGGTCAGGGTGGGGATCAAATGCCATTTTTGGCTACGATAGAACCCATGCATGGTACTACCTTGGTGGCCTATCAAGGATTTGATCAAAACCTGAAGACTCAAACGCTGAAACGAACCGTTTTGACTTCTCAGTTGAAAGAAGGGCACGCTTTAGTCACAGGTGATTTTCTGAACCTGGGTTCTGATCAAATTGCAGTTGGCTGGAGAAATCCAAATGAAAATCAAGAGATCGGGATCAAACTTTTTATCCCCAAAAACAGCTCTTTCTCCGAATTTGAGGAAGAATGGATCGATCAAAACGGAATGGCCTGTGAAGATATTCAGGCTGCCGATCTGAATGGAGACGGGAAATTGGACCTGATCGCCTCCGGTCGTTCGACCAAAAACCTGAAGATCTACTGGAACAAAAGTCAATAGGTCCACTACTTCTAAATGCCAAATTCACCCTTCATTTTTAACTGATCCCACCATGTACGTTAACCGGCACTATCAAATCCAAAGCACCATCAAATGGTCCAAGAAACCACTTCGAAACGCTTTTCTGTACTCGGCGGCCATCATTATTCTCTACGAAATCACCGATATCCCTTTTTCCCTTCCCTGGCAACCCATTTCGGTAATCGGTATTGCAGTAGCTTTTTACCTGGGTTTCAAAAATAACTCCTCCTATGATCGCACTTGGGAAGCCCGCAAAATCTGGGGTTCCATCATCAATCTCAGCAGGGCTTTTGCCTCGGGCGTGATAAGTCTGCCTGAAGAAAAAGTAGATCAAAGTGAAAAGGAAGCCCTTATCCGGCGACATATTGCCTGGACTTTGGCACTCAAACATGCCATGCGAAAAGGAAAAACCTGGGAACACAACGGCCCGGTGGAAAAACTGATTTTTACACCTTATTTCCAACAGGAGATGAAACTGGGTCTATTTCCTGAACTCGAAAAATACCTGGATCCCCAAGAACTCGAAGCATTGAAGCAGTTGGGGAATATTCCTACCCAGCTACTCAAAACCCAGCGAGTAAAACTTCAGGAACTGAGTGAGAAAGGAAATCTAAGTGATATCACCCAAGTATGGCTGCAAGAATTCATCACCAAACTCTATGACGTCCAAGGCATGACTGAGCGGATCAAAAACTTCCCGTTTCCCCGTCAGTATGCCTCCACGGGCATGTTTATCAATTACATCTTTTGCGCACTGATTCCATTTGGCTTGCTGGATATTTTTGAGCAGAGCACCAAGCTTCACTACTGGCTGACGATTCCCTTTTCTGGGATTATCATCTGGATTTTCTTTTTGGTGGATCGGATCGGTGACTATTCCGAAAACCCTTTCGAAGGTGCCTACAACGATGTGCCGATTTCTTCGATTTCCCGCACCATCGAGATCGATCTGCTGGAAATGATCGGGGAAAAAGAACTTCCCCCTCCCTATCCGGTGGAAAATGGATTTCTGATGTAAGGAGGTTGGGGAGTATGGAAGCTGGGAGGTAGGGAAGTTAATGGTGACGGTGGAAAGTTTTCAGACTGCTGAATTTTGCTTCTTAACTTAATTTACTTTGGCTCTGAGACCTATCTTCCCCCATACTTCCTTTCCTCCTGACTCCCCTACTCATTCTTGATACTCTTCACCGGATTGGCCCAGGCAGCTCGGATCGTTTGGGTAACCACCGTTATACCCGCAATGAGTCCGGCTAAAATTCCCGCCCATAAAAACACCGTCCAATTCAGGCCCACATGGTAGGCAAAGTCTGATAACCAGCGATTGAGCCCAAACCAAGAAATCGGAATAGCAAACAGGAATCCTATTCCCACCAATTTCAAAAAATCCTGACCCAATAGAACCAAAATATTTCCGGTCTCCGCCCCCATTACCTTTCGGATGCCGATCTCACGGGTTCGCTGTTCCGTGGCAAACGTAACCAAACCCAAGAGACCCAAGACCGAAATCACGATTGCCAATATAGAAAAGAAGGTAAAAATGGTCTTCAGGCGATCTTCTGCTTGGTATTGTCGGTTAAATCCCTCATCCACAAAGTTCGGCTCAAATGGAAAATCAGGACGCATTTCGGACCATTCTCCCTGCAAATAGGCTAAAACCTCCTCCCGCTGATCAGATTTCAGCCTGAGACTCACCTGATTTTGCCGGTCGCTTACCACCAAAAAAACAATGGGAACGATGGGCTGATGAAGGCTCTCAAAGTGAAAATCCTGCATCACTCCCGTCACAAATCCCCGACGGCCACCATAGAGAAACTGCTTGCCAATTGCTTCCTCAGCACTTGCCCATCCGATTTGCCGGACAGCAGTTTCATTGAGCAAAAAGGCCTCCGTGGAGTCGCTGGCTAACTTTTCGTCAAAGCTTCGCCCTGCAACAACCGATATTCCATAGGTCTCCAGAAAATTATGCGCCACGTGGATGTCTGCAATCCGGAGATCCAACTGAGTCATTTCACCGTTGACTTCGGCCGTGCCGCCCTGAGAATCCAAAAGCCGGCCTGAGGGTACCCGGCTGGAAAGCGTCACCGATTCGATGCCCGGATGATTTTCCAGTCTATCCTTGAAAATTTTCCAATTATCGTTGATCCGTGTACTCGTGGGGAGATAGACGATGTCCTCCTTTTTAAACCCCAAATCTTTGCTTTGCATAAATTTAAGCTGATTGATCACTACAAAAACTGCTACAATCAATACCACTGAAATTGCAAACTGGCCCACCACCAACACCGAACGGAATCGCTCATGAACCTTGCCTGCCTTGAAAGCTCCTTTCAGCACCTTTGCAGGCATAAATCCCGAAAGAAATAAAGCTGGATAACTCCCTGAAATCAGGCCTACGAATACTATAATTCCAACAATCAATCCGAGATATTCTGGATTGGAGATGGGATTGAAAGCAAGTGGTTTGTCGGTGAAATCAGCGAAAAAGGGTAACGAAAACACCACCAAAAGCACCGCCAAAACCATCGCAAACAGCGTCATGACAAAAGATTCTCCCAAAAACTGGCGAATCAATAATCCCCGATCAGCCCCCATCACTTTGCGAAGCCCGACCTCCATCGAGCGCAAAGAAGAACGAGCCGTGGACAGATTCATAAAGTTGATACACGCTATCAGGAGGATAAACAAGGCCACTGCCAGGTAGATATACACATAATCGATATTGCCGTTGGGCTCGATCTCCGAGTCCAAATTGGAATACAAATGGATGGACTCAATAGGCCAAAGAATCAACTGGGTGCTTTTGGAAAAGGGAATGCCTGCCTGATTTTCACCCATGTGTCGGTCAATCAAGTCAGGCAGCTTGGCCTCAAAGTCTTTGTAATCCAAACCCGGTCTTAATTTGATGTAGGTAGAAAAATTATTGGACCCGTAGTTGGACATAAAAGGTTCTAATCCTCCGTAAAACTGAATCACGGGAACCATGGAGGATAAAAAGTCCACCTGAAAGTGGGTGTTTTGCGGGACATCTTTCATCACGCCCCTGACCTGCAGAGTAGCTTCCTGACCAGCCAGATTAGCAATCAAGGTCTGGCCGACTGCGGATTTTTCACCAAAATATCTTTTGGCTGTACTTTCTGAAAGGATCACTCCGTCAGCCTGAGCCAATGCGCCCTTGCCTTCACCTTCGACAATTTCCCAACCAAAAAGATCAAAAACCTCCGGATCTACAAAGAAAAACCGCTCCTCTTCAAAAGCCTGATTCCCATTTTTGATCAGGGGATTATAGTTAAACAGACGGGCTGAAACCTCCACGTCATCGGGAAAATCCGATTTGATCAAGGGGCCAAAAGGCGGTGCCGTATGGCCGAGGTGAAGGCTTACTTCTCCATCAGGATTGTACCAGGCACGGGATACCCGGTACAAGCGATCCCCATCGGGATGGTAAGTATCATAGCTAAACTCAAATCGAACATATATCAATATCACCAGGCAAACAGCCATCCCGACTGCAAGACCCAGGAGATTGATCGAGACATAGAGCGGATGCTTTTTGGCATTTCGGATGATGATTTTGAAGTAGTTTTCTATCATGGCTTGGGTAGATGGCTATGAAAAAAAGTGCCGGTCAGGAATCCCTGCCGGCACTCCGCTTCATGGTGCTGGTGGTTGATTTTTATTTTTTGATGACTCGGGAAGAGCCGCTGCTGGCAATGCTTTGATTTTCGGGATTGCCGCGATAGTAGACATTACCCGAGCCAGAAGAACCCACGGTTAGGCTTTTCTCAGCATGAACTGAAGTTTGGCCTGAGCCCGACTTCCCTACTTTGACATTTTGTGCGATCAGGTTAATGCCTTCAAAATTCCCCGAACCTGATTGACCGACATGGAGATTTTCTACTTGACCTCCGGCGATCCGGATTTCTCCCGAGCCACTCATCCCTACATTGAGTTTTTCGGCGGTGATTCGCTTGGCTTCAATGACTCCTGAGCCAGACGAACCCAAGGAAAATTCATCTGCCCCAAAATCAGACAGCAATTGGACATTTCCGGAACCGGACACGCCTACTGATTCGAGCTCTCTCACCGTGATATAAACTTCGAGGTCCACATTTCGATAATTGCCTCGCTCGAGTTTGATCTCCAGTTTTCTCCCGGTCAGTTCGGTGATGACTTTGCTGAGATCAAATGATCCCGATTCCAATCGAATTTCATCCCGATCACCTTTGGTAATGAATACATCCCAACTGCCGCCTGTTTCGATTTTGGTAAAAGTGCCAGGAGTTCGGATTTGGGATTTTTGAGCCTGCACCGTAAATACTACGGCCATGAATAGCAGAAAGGAAAGGATAGCAGAGGTAGTTTTCATAACTGGTTTTTGTTGGATGGTGTATGTTTTTCATGAAGTATGCCAAGCCCAAAAAGGGCCAAATGAACTCAATTTCAAGTGTTTGATCAGAGAGATTGTCCGATCTTTGGGAATTTTGACCGCGATCGGACAATCTTTCAGAATAGCTTTTCAGGATATTTTTTGAATAGGATTTTCCTGATAGGTGGTAGTTGGTTTAGTATTCAATTAGGAGATGTCGGCTATGCCAAATAGGTTGCATGGATTATTTCAGAATTTGTTCCAAAACAAAAAATGCCCTCCGAATGATCAGAAGGGCATTTTTTTTAGTTTAGAAGTTGTCCGTCGTAAGTGAGTTTTTGGCCGCAGACGGACAATTTTAGTGTTGGAACTATCCTATTCTGTTTTTATAGCCTGGACCGGATTACTACGGACCGCCCGGAGGGATTGAAGAGTAACTGTGATTAGCGCAATTCCCAGGATCAGTCCCGCAGCCATAGGAATAAACCACCATTCAAAATCAATCCGATAGGCGTATCCTTCCAGCCAATCGCTCATAAACCAATACGCCAAGCCCGATCCGATCAAAATGGACACCATCACCACGAGAATAAACTCCCGATTGATCACCTGAAGGATATTGAACGTAGATGCTCCCAGGACTTTTCGAATGCCGATTTCCTTGGTTTTTTGCTCAGCCACATGAGCCGAAAGCCCCAATAAGCCCAAGCAGGAAATCAAAATCGTCAATATGCTGAAATACTGAGCCAAGTCCCTCAATCGCACATCATCCTGATACAAGCGGGCGTAGTTGTCATCCATAAATTGATAGGTAAATGGAAATACCGGGTTCAGCGACTCTGCAACTGCTTGGATGGAAGCTAAAGTTTTTTCCATTTCCCCGGCCTTCACCCTGATGAAAGCATTACTTGCGTAACTCGGATCCAAAATGATGAAGGCAGGCTCCATGATTTCATGAAAACTCTGGAAATGAAAATTCTCCACCACTCCGGTGATCTGGCGAGCCTCTTCATTGATGATCACTGTGCGAACTTCAGGATTGTTTTGGGTGATGATCTCAAAAGCCCGCCGATTCAAAATCACCGCCTGCGTGGAGTCAGCTCCTTTTTCCCTGGAAAAATCTTCCCCATCGATCAGCTTCATGCCCATCGTGGTGAGGAAGTCATAATCCACCAAAATCCGCTCAAAAAGTGCATTAAACTCAGGATCTTTCCCCTCCCATTCTAATCCTCCGGTATTCGAGTTTCGTCCGAGCAAATTGTGAGTAGTCCGAGTGACCGATTCGATGTTGGGATTGTTTTCCAATTGGGTTTTGAAGATATCATACTTCCCAAACAGCTCTCCCTCCAAAGGCACCATGATCAACTGATCTTTTTCGTACCCAATATTCTGCTTCAGGGCATAATTGATCTGTTGAAAAACCACCACGGTGGAAACGATCAAGGCAGTGGCCAAAATGAATTGAAACAAAACCAATCCCTTTCTCGCCAAAACGACATTTTTACTCCCTTGAATGTGATTTTTGAAAACCGATACCACCTTGGTAGCTGAAAGATAAAACGCCGGATAACTCCCCGCTACCAATCCGGTAAACAAAATCACCGCCCCAAATTGAGCCCAAAATATCCCATCACTTAAAGGCAAAACCATCTGTTTTCCTGTAAGCGTATTAAAAACCGGCAGCGTAATCTGCACCAGCAGCAAGGATAAAATCCCTGAGAATACCGTAATCAAGACTGATTCACTTAGAAATTGGTAAATCAATGAGGACTTGTCCGCCCCGGAAACTTTTCGAACCCCCACTTCTTTAGCCCGCTTTTGGGATTTGGCCGTGGAAAGGTTCATAAAATTGATACAGGCAATCAGCAAAATGAAGAACCCGATCATGGCAAAAAGCTTTACGGTTTTGATTCTTCCTTCTTGCAGCTTGCCGTCTTTCCAGGAGCCATGGAGATACAATTCGCTTTGGGGGTAGGCAAATAGTTTTACATTGCTGTTTTCATTTCGCTCGAGAATAAAGTCTTTGATTGATTCGGAAAACTTCTCCCCATCAGTTCCGGCTCTCAATTTGACGATAGTACTCGGGCCATTATTTCCCCAGTATTTCAGCCACTCGTTGTATGGCTTATCAAACATCACCTGATAGGGCAAAATGTATTCAAAAGCATTGCTGACAGTAGTTCCCAGACTCTTGAGCACTCCCTGCACCACGTAAAGTTCCTCACCTTCATTGGTCACGTACTGAACAGATTCTCCTATTACACCCGTAGTTCCAAAAAGCTTCACTGCCGCTTCCTCAGTCAGTACAATGTGCGATTTATCAGTAAGTGCCAATTCATTATTTCCATGAAGAAAAGGATATTGCATGATGTGCAAGTAATCTGCCCCGGCAAAAAACCCATTTAGCTTCACCCGCTTTTCCCCATTGATAAATAAGTGCTCTTCATTCCAAGAGTAAGTAGCGGCCTTTTCGACTTCAGAAAGGCTTTCTTTCATCGTTTCAGCCAATATCCCGGGAGTGGAGGTTGTGGTGAAAATCTGGGCACCATAGGATTGATGCTCCATGATACGATAGACCTGATCGGACTCGGCAAGGCCCCTTCCGACCTCAAATTCACTTTTGATCCAAAGACCAATGAGCACTGCTGCCCAAAGCCCGAGCGAAAGTCCAAGCGTATTGATCAGAAAAGTGAGTTTGTGTTTGACAAACCCACGAAGAGCGATTTTTAGATAGTTGGTTAGCATGAGAGTTGAGGAGTTTGGGGGTATAGGGGTATGGGAGTTGGGAGTTGGGAAGTATGGGAGTAGAAGAGTTTTTTGGGAGAGATGATTTAAAACACCTCCATTTTCAATAACTTGATTTTCAATCTATTAAAATAATCGAATCAATCATGGAAACTTTCAAATTTGAAAAACTAAGAATCTGGCACACAGCGATGGATTTTGGGGAGTTGATTTTTGATGCCTCAGGCCAATTTCCGATCGACGAGAAATACAATTTGATCTCACAAATTCGAAGAGCAGCTGATTCCATAGCTTTAAATATCGCCGAAGGCTCCACTGGCCAATCGAACAAGGAATTCCGAAAATTCATCGGTTATTCGTTACGATCATTAGCTGAGGTGGTCACCTGTTTGCACAAGGCAAGAAGAAGGAAGTATCTATCTGAAGCTGATTTTTCCAGCTTTTATACTCAAGCCTATGCTTTGATGAACAGTATGGGAGCTTTTCGGGCTACTTTGAAAACCAAAAAGCCAACTGATCGCGGAAGTGCAAACTCAGGAGGAAAATAACCTCCTGACTTCCTTACTCCCATTCTTCCCTGCATCATACATGAAATTGCTCCCGAATATTCTCCGTCACTACTTTTCCGTCAAAGAGATTGATCACGCGGTGGGCGTAGTTAGCGTCATGAGGAGAGTGGGTTACCATCACGATGGTGGTACCTTCATTATTTAACTCTTCCAAAAGGCGCATCACTTCTTCCCCATTTTTGGAATCCAAATTACCCGTAGGTTCATCGGCAAGGATTACAGAAGGCTTAGCCACAATCGCCCGCGCAATCGCAACCCGCTGCTGCTGACCACCGGAAAGCTGCTGAGGGAAGTGATTGCGTCGGTGCATGATGTTCATTCGGGTAAGTACTTCCTCCACACGCTTTTTTCGCTCATCGGAACCGATTTTCAAATACAAAAGCGGCAATTCCACATTTTCGAATACCGTGAGTTCATCGATCAGGTTAAAGCTTTGAAAAACGAAGCCAATGTTCCCTTTTCGCATACCCGAACGCTGACGTTCAGAGTAATTGGCCACTTCATTACCCAAAAAATAGTACTGTCCACTATCCGGGTTATCCAATAATCCAATGATGTTGAGCAGAGTTGACTTGCCGCAACCCGAAGGTCCCATAATGGCAACAAACTCGCCTTTTTTGATTTCGATTTGAATGCCGTCCAATGCGGTGGTTTCGACCTCCTCAGTAGTGTAGAGCTTCCGGAGGTTTACGGTTTTGATTACGTTTTCCATGGTGTTGATAGTTGACCGATGTCCGATGTCGGGTGTCCGATGTAGCCGAACTGGCAGTTTTATTATTTATTTAATTTTTGATTTAAATGATTGAAGCATATTCATGAGATGAAATGCTTCTTGGTAAAGCTGCGTGAAAACCTCAGAAGTGATGTAGTTTCTTCGTTTTGCTTTGTGAAGACAAGTCACCACCTCAGCTAAAGACCTGACTGCATAATTGATAAATTTGATAAATTCTGGATTAGACTGAGAGATTGACCCTTCAGCAATATTCAGAGCGATAGAATCGGCAGCTCTTCTGGCTTGAGAGATTAGATTATAGGTCTCTTCTTTTGGGAAATTTCTTGATTCGTCAAAAATCATTTCTCCAAAATCCATAGCCTTCTGCCAAATCTTAAGGTTTTCAAATTTGAAATGCGCTTGATATTCTTCCATAACAGGTTTTTTTAACTATTGAAAATCAATGTTTTACAATCCAAAATATGTAATAAATTCAAAATCATATAAATAGCATAAGAATCAAACCTTCACTTTCATCGGTCATCCGACACCTGGCATCCGACATCAAATCACTTCAAATTCAACACCTCATTCGTCCCGAAATTCTCGTACCCGCTGATGATCACTTTTTCTCCTTCGACCAGGCCTTCGAGGACTTCATAGAATTCAGGGTTTTTTCTACCCAAACGAATACTTCGCTTCTCTGCATTTCCGGCGGTGTTCAAGACATAGACCCAATTTCCACCGGTGTCTTTGAAGAAACCTCCGGTCGGTAGCAAAAGACTCTGCTCACTCTGCCCGAGTTCAAGGCGGATTCGCACGCTTTGGCCCCTTCGGATTCCTTCAGGAGCCGTTTCGGTAAAAATCATATCGACTTCAAATCGACCATTGGTAATGGTGGGATAGATTTTGGAGATCTCCAGCTCATATTCCTGTCCGCTGAGGGTGAATTTGCCTCGAAGACCGGTACTGATTCTTGGAAGATATAGTTCATCCACAGGTACTCTTACTTTAAACTCATCCAAAATATCGATTTGTCCATAGCGCTGTCCGGGATTGATGGCCTGCCCGACTTCCAGTTGCTGAGGCGTTGCCAGCTGACCGGCTATTGGAGCGGTGATGATCAGGTTATCCAAAATATTCCCGACTCCGGTGAGCGAAGCCTGCATTCTGTTTTCAGAAAGGCGAAGCTGATTGAGCTGAACAGATCTCGCCACGGAGTCATTCCGATAAGACGCATAAGTGAGTTTTCTGCGCTTGACATTGTATTCGTATTGCTCTTTGACCTCTTCAAACTCCCGGTCAGAAACCAACTTCTTGTCATGCAATTCCTTGAATCGCTTGTATTGAGGCTCCAAAAGACTGATTTGATAATCGATTTCAGCGAGTTGCCCTTGTTGATTCAGATCATTTTGATCCAACAAAAGTCGGGTTTGGCGAAGGTTATTGATCTGCTCATAAAGCATGGTCTCCCGCTGCATGACATCGAGCTGCAGATTGGAGTTATTCAACACCAAAATCGTATCTCCCCGCCTGACCAAAGCTCCGGATTCTCTTACCACTTGGTGGACTACACCGCCTTCGATCGCATCGAGGTAAACCGTACGGGCAGGTTCGATCTGCCCAGACACCAAAATGTAGTCGGTAAACTCCCCTGTTTTGACTGTTCCGATACTGATTCGGTCCTTTTCCACATTCATGGTGGAGCGGTGGTCAGCAAATCCAATTTGATAAATAATCCCCCCAATAAGTGTAATCCCACCCAGGATGGCGGCTATTTTTCGGGGAGTCCAGGTTTTCTTTTCAATCTTTCGGTCCATGTGTTGTTCTGCCATTTGGTCGGCAATATCTCCTATGTGCCAAAGGCTGTGCCATCAAAAAAATGGTCTGAACAGCTCAAAATGGAAGATTTAGGCTTGGACTTAGAAATCCTTCTCGAACATTTTCGTCCGCCAGCGAACAAAACTGATCCAAAGCCGAAAAATTAATTCTATCTTGAAATAAGGTTCTCCCGTTTCAAAATCGGCCATTTTCGCTCGAAATCGAACCTTTTTGAAAATTTCGACACGGATCGGATTTTCGGCAGGCTTTTGGAAACTTCAATTTACATCGGCAATCGCCTAGTCTAAACTACCTGAAACATGAACGAGCAACGAATCGGTAAAATCCTCATTGTCGATGACAACGAAGACCTGCTAAAAGCCGCCAAAATTTTTCTCAAAAGACACTTTGCGCAGGTGGATACGGAGACCAACCCGGACCTCCTTCCGATTCTTACCCACAATGAAAACTATGACGTAATCCTGCTCGACATGAACTTCACCAAAGATGTAAGTTCGGGTCAGGAAGGTTTCTATTGGCTGGATCGGATTTTAGAACTCGACCCTTCTGCAGTGGTGGTGCTCATCACAGCCTATGGCGATGTGAATCTGGCGGTAAAAGCCATTAAGGAAGGGGCAACGGACTTTGTGCTCAAGCCATGGGAAAATGAACGCCTGCTGGCTACGCTCAATTCCGCCCTTCAACTCCGACAGAAAAAACTGGAAGTCAACCTGCTAAAGGACCAAAAACACACGCTACAGCAAGATATCGACAACAAGTTTAAGGACATCATCGGCCAAAGCCCGGTCATGCAAAAAGTTTTTGAAACCATCGAGCGAGTAGCAGCTACGGATGCCAATGTCCTGATCTTAGGAGAAAATGGAACCGGAAAAGAACTGATTGCCCGGGCAATTCATCGACATTCCCGACGAAATCGTGAAGCTTTTGTAGGAGTGGATTTAGGTTCGATCACCTCCACCCTGTTTGAATCAGAGCTTTTTGGACACAAAAAAGGCGCTTTCACCGATGCCAAAGAAGACCGGGCAGGTCGATTCGAACAAGCGCACAAGGGAACCCTATTTTTGGACGAAATCGGAAACCTTCCCCTCCCACTCCAAGCAAAGCTACTGGCAGCACTTCAAAACCGGCAAGTTACCCGTGTCGGTGCCAATCGACCGGTTGATGTGAATATCCGATTGATTTCGGCCACCAACATGCCCGTGTACAACATGGTCTATGACAACAGCTTCCGCCAAGATTTACTTTACCGGATCAATACCATCGAGATCACCTTGCCTCCACTTCGGGAGCGGGTGGAAGATATTCCGCTTTTGGCCGATCATTTTATCAGCTACTACTCCAAAAAGTACAACAAAGACATCCGAAAAGCCTCTGAGCCACTTCTTAAGCGTATGACCAAATACCATTGGCCAGGCAACATCCGCGAACTGCAACACAGCATCGAACGGGCGGTGATCATGTCCAACCACAACGTGCTGCAGCCCGAGGATCTGTTTTTACAAAAAATGGGACAACCGGAAAAATCAGAGGAAAATGTGAGCTTGGAGCACTTGAATATCGAAGACGTGGAACGGATTCTCATCCGAAAAGCACTTCAAAAGCACAATGGACATATCACCCGGGCAGCAGAGGAACTAGGCTTGACCCGGTCATCACTCTACCGAAGGCTGGAAAAATATGGTCTATAAGCGGTTTTCAGTCGGAATCACCCTCCGAATAATGGGTATTGCCGGATGTATTTTTGCAGCCATCTGGTTATTTTATACTCAGGGACTATTCTTAGCCCCTGCCATTTTGCTGCTAGGCGTGGTATTCTTGAGCGGAGAAATGATCTATTATGTCAATTCGATCAATCAAAAGCTTGCCCGATTTTTAGATTCAATCCGATTTGCAGACTTTTCCTCGTCCTTTACCAGTGACAGCAAAATGGGCAATTCCTTCAAGGAAGTCAATCAAGCCTTCAATGAGGTGATGGAGGTCTTCAAACAGACCAGAGCGGAAAAGGAAGAGCAAATGCTTTTTCTCCAAGTGATCATTCAACATATCAATACCGGAATCCTCTCCTTCAATACCGAAGGAAAAATCGGGGTCATCAACAATGCCGCCAAGCATCTATTGCAAATCCCCCAGTTTCGGGATATTTCGGATTTGGGCAAACTCTCCCCAAATCTGCTCCAAGAAATTATGGATATGAAAGCCGGACAGCGACTATCATTCAAGGTCAATCCAACACTCCACCTCATTATCCAATCCACGGCTTTGAAAATGGGCGGAAAAAGCTGGACCCTACTTTCTTTTCAAAACATCAATGCCGAACTCCAGTCCAACGAACTGGAAGCATGGCAAAACCTGACCAAGGTCCTCCGCCATGAAATCATGAATTCGATCACCCCGATCTCCAGCTTGGTAGATTCGCTGCGCACGATTCTTGACGAGGACAGCTATGTACAGCAAGAAGGGATTTTGATCAAAAAAGAGGGATTCTTAGACATTCAGGAAGGCCTCGATACCATTGCTAACCGGAGCAAAGGTTTGGTGAATTTTGTCAATGCGTATCGGGACTATACCAATATTCCCATTCCAAAAAAGGAAATGGTCGAGGTGACAAATCTGATAGAGCATGTGTGCCAGTTGATGAGAGAAGACCTGAAATCCAAAGGAATCGAAGTTCACAAAGAAGTGAATCCCTCAAATCTGGAAATCCTATGCGACCCTGACCAGGTCACTATGATCCTGATCAATTTGGTCAAAAATGCTTCGGAATCCTTGCTCAATCAGGCCGATCGGCAAATCTGCATCAGAGCAATTGGCCAAGGTGATCTTGGCAGCGTAATCAAGGTGGAAGACAATGGTCCGGGAATCATACCGGAAGCATTGGAGCGGATTTTTGTTCCTTTTTACACCACCAAAAAAACCGGATCGGGAATAGGTCTGGCGATCTCCCGACAGATCATGAACCTGCATCGGGGAAGCTTAAGTGCGGTATCCGAACCAGGGAAAAAGACGGTTTTTAGTTTGAATTTTCGGTGATTGTTTTTTTACCCAAACCCGAAATTCACCCGCTCCCCTTCGCCTGTTTTTTGGAGATTTTGTCAAAATCAGTTTTTACAAATGCAAAACTCAATTAAATCTATCCTTGCATTGTCGCCACTTTTATTTTTTTTCTGGCCAACTTCCTTGTAATAATTAGGATCCGAGTTTTTGTCAGTTCATCTCATCGAAATCCCATATGGTCAGATTTGCTATTCGTATCATCGTGGCCTGTTTTCCGGTCATTTCATTGCCTTCAAAAGCACAGGGAATTTTTCACGGTGGCCTATTTGGCACTGTGGGAATGCCGACTGCGGAAATGAAGAGTTCTCTTTTTGAAGGAAAGAGCTTCCCCGGATTGGGCGGCGGGGCGAATGTCCTGGTAAATCCAAATGGTCGAGGGCGATTTTCACCTGTCCACTTCGGGGTCGAGTTTAATTACATCTACATGGGGAAAGAAAAAATCGATGCAAGCCCTGTCTATCCTCCCCTAAAAACCAACTATAACATCGTGACTGTAGATCCAGTTGTCCGATATTTTCCTTTCGAAAAAGAGGAAGGTTTCACCCCGTTTTTTGATGGTGGCTTTGGTTGGAAAATCCTATCCACTACCACACAGTTTGACGACACCTTGTTGGATACGATCATCAACGGCGAGGAAGCAGTCCAATTGATGTCCACCAAATTTGGTGGGATGGGACTAAATCTTGGTATGGGCTTTTTCAACCGACAGCTACCCAAAGAAGGCGAACCCAACTCGGCATCCTTTTACATGAAAATTCTTTACCAATACGGAGACACCATCAATTTTGTAAAGAGAGGAACCATCAAAGTGGATCATTTTGGCAACTTTTCCTATCAAACGGGGCGGACAAAAACTTCCATCATCGTCTTGCAAATCGGACTGGCCTTGCACTGATCTCCTTATTTTTTGAAATGAAGCGTATTTAAATTAAACGTATTCCATATCGACACATCGCCCTCCGGCACAAACACCAAATACAAATCGGTCATTTCTTCTCCAGTAGAAATCGGAACAGAAACCGTGAAAAACTGCCCATCCTGACCTTTTGGACGGTCTTCTTTGGTCAACACGCTCGTTTCGCCTACGATTCTTCCTTCCGGACTTCCTGCCCTAATCTCGATTTTGCCTTTGGTATTTCCCGGATTGAGCGCTAGGTCTATAACTTTTACACCGCTGAGATCGATCTGGTCAAATTTGATCCACGCCTGTGCTGCAGTAAACCGGACAAACTGAAACTGCGGCCCATTGGCTTTGGCTACGTCTTTTAGAAGATTGGCTGAAGAGGCCCTGACAGTGGCATGACGTAGCGTCAAGACCTCCTGAGACTTAAGCGGAGCAATGCCATTGGCACCTAGATCCTCATAGGAAGCCTGAATCAAATAATAGCCATCCGGCAGGTCAGTTCGGTCAAGTGAATAGTTACCCTTCAGAGGAAGCTTCCGAGTATGAATCCCTGGATCGGAGATACCTAGGATGTAATCAACCATCGCCTCCACCTGATCTGTCGGAAGATGGGTATGTCCAGGCATCACCCGTTCGCCCCAGACTCCCCCACCACCATGGGTAATTTTGTCGATTAGGTAGGATTTGGCGTCTGCTTGGTTCAGATATTTCTGCGAAACAGCCGTGTAGTCCGGCCCAATAGATTCATTGGCTATCGCATGGCAAGCTTTGCATCCTGCTTGAGTGATGTAGTTTTCCCCCAAACTGATCGGTTCATCAGCCTGATGGCCTGTCTGGACCAAGTCAAATCCACCCTCCAGGAAATCAATCGAGAAGCTGATTCGAGTCGAATCAATAGCACCATCCTCTGCATCGCTCACCTTAACTTCATAAGCGATGGATTCAGGCCCGAAGTAAAAGCTACGGTTACCTTTCCAGTCGATCTTGACCGAGGGTTCCTGATTTCCGGCTTTGATTTCCAGGGTAATGGTGGACATCGCACCTTCTTTATCCTTGACAGTAAGGCTGACCGGATAGATTCCTGGTTTTGAAAACGTGGACTTGGGATTTGCCTCCGTGGATTTTTCTCCTGTTCCAAAGTCCCAAACGTAGCTCAACGCATCACCTTCGTCCAGGTCCTGAGTTCCTTCGGAGGAAAAACTCACTTGCAATGGCACTGCTCCAGTATTCCGGTCCGCGGTGGCAATCACCTGAGGTTTCCTGTTTCCGGAGGCAAACTCGATCCGGTAGATACCGGAATCGTCATTTTGTGCACTCCAGAATGTGCCATATTCCAAAATATAAAGCGATCCATCCTTTGCAAACTGCATATCCACCGGCTTCTCAAAAACCATCGAAGGCATAAATCGCTCCATGGTGTCATACTGAAAATCCTCAGTCAACTTGACCGTGAAGATCCAATTGCGCATCCAATCGTAGAAAAAAGCCTTTCCATCAAAATACCCAGGGAAACGAACCTCAGACTTATTGTAATCTTCTCGATAATAAACCGGCCCTGCCATGGCATTTCGGCCGCCTGTACCCAGCATCGGAAATTCCACCGACTCATCATAAGGATACCAGATCAGAGCCGGAGTAGCAGGAGGCAAAATTTCAATTCCGGTGGAGTTGGGAGAGGTATTTTGGGGAGCTTGGGGATCAAATTCGAAGAGGCTTTCCTGCTTTTCGAAGTCATATTTCCAATACGGCTTGTTATTGCCCACGAAATAGGGCCATCCAAAATACCCGGGTTTGGTAGCCAGATTAAATTCGTCATGACCTTTGGGTCCGCGCTTGAGGCTATCTACCGAAGCATCAGGCCCTACTTCACCCCAGAAGAGATTTCCATTGCGCTGATCCACTCCGATTCGGAATGGGTTTCGATTGCCTTTGACGTAGATTTCAGGACGTGTATTGGGAGTTCCGGGAGGAAAAAGATTACCCTCTGGGATCGTGTAGGTTCCGTCAGGCTGAGGAGTAATCCGGATAATCGAACCGCGCAAATCATTGGAGTTTCCGGAGGTTTTTTGCGCATCGACATTGCTTGGACGACCTGATCTTTCATCAATAGGATTGTAATTATCTGACTCAAAGGGAGTCGTATCGTCCCCCATACTCAAAAACAAATTGCCTTTGGAATCGAATTCGAGCGAACCGCCAGAGTGGCAGCAGCCTCTAAAGACAGGCACCTCCAACATGATTTTTTCGGTGGACTTATCAAGTAAGCCTTCTACCAGCGTAAATCTGGAAAGTCGGTTGATCTCGACCTCTCCCACCGGGGCATAGTACAAATAAATCCATTGGTTTTGGCCAAAATTTGGATCCTTGGCCAGGCCCAGAAGTCCGTCTTCACCATTGATATTGACATCAAGCTCACCCAATTCTTCTATCTCCCCTCGAGCTGCCACATACTTTCGGAGTTTACCTCCCCGCTCGATAAAAAGCACGTCAAAATTGTCCAGTACTTCGAGCTCCATGGGCTCGTTGAGTTTTTCGACTAAGGTGATTTTGGTAAATCTGCTTTCTTCGGGGCGGATCGTGGCAAAAGGATCAATGTCTTTTTCCTTGCATCCATAAAAAGTAATCAGGATGGCAAAAGCCAAAATGAAGTTTGATTTCATACTACAGGCAACAGGTTTGTTTTGGGAGCCTTAAGATAGAAATTTGCGACAAGTTAACTAGCAGGCCATGTGTGGCTTATTTTTTTGAAGGAATTTTAAAGGAAAGCCCGAGAATCAATTGCTGACGCTTGTAATCCTCCTTGCCCAGCACATTGTCAAAAGTGTATTTTCGTTCATTCAGCTCTCGTTCAAACCGCAAATCCAATCCTACGGGACCGATATTTACCCCCAAACCCATCTGGAAACCCAGTCCGAATGGATCTGTAGATTCAAATAGATCCGGGTTGGAAAACTTTTCTTCCAAAGTGTAGTGCAGAGAGGGACCGATGGAAAAGCCGATGATTTGGAAAAATCTCATTTTAACCAATACGGGCAAATCCACCCGCTGGTATTCCACCTTTCCAAGGGAAGTCTCAAACCGATTTTGGGTAAAAATCAATTCGGGGCGGAGTGCGATGTCGTAGGAATTCAGCTGATAAAAAACACCGACATGATAGCCGACATTTTCTCCGGGTTTGGTGAAAATCTGGCCGGCATCCTTGAAGTACTTGCCGCTGGTATTGTAGTTCATGCCGCCTTTGAAGCCAAAGCCACTTCCCTGCTGGGAATAAGACAGTGCGGTAAACGAAAACAAGCAAAGAAGTGTGAGGCCTATTTTTTTCATTTTATTATCATAACTGGATGTTAGTAGCAGCCAAGGTGATCCTTGTAACCTACCGATCATCTGATTTTTGTTGGACTTCGTATATGAGATTGACAGATTTAGAATCAAATATGCAACCGCTCGAAACAGAAGCCCGATTCGGATTGTTTTAAGTTTGTCAAAAAGCTGACCAATTCATCACCTAAAGTGCAAGAACTTTAATTCAATGCCTAAATTTCAAAACCTTTCCATCCCTATGCTCAGTATGTTTTTAGGCCTAATGATGGCCTGCAGCTCAGGAAACACAGAAAAAGCATCTCCTACAGAATCCATCGTAGAGTCTCCACAGGAAGTATTTTCGGGAAAAACCGAGTTGGCTACATTTGCCGGTGGCTGTTTTTGGTGTGTAGAAGCTCCTTTTGAGGGACTCGACGGCGTGCTGGATGTGGTCTCCGGTTACTCTGGAGGAAAAGAAAAAAATCCAAGCTATTCGGATGTTTCAGCAGGTAGAACCGGCCATCGCGAAGCCGTCCAAATCACCTATGACCCGGAAGTCATCAGCTATTCCGAGCTGGTGGATATCTTTTGGCAGACTTTTGATCCGACCGACGTGGGGGGATCATTTTTTGACCGAGGTTCGCAGTATGAATCGGCAATATTTTATCATAGTGATCTTCAGCGGAAAGTAGCCGAAGAAAGCAAGTCCAAGCTGGACAAATCAGGAAAATTCACCAAGCCAATCGCTACCCCTGTCATCAAGTACAGCAACTTCTATCCGGCCGAAGACTACCATCAGGACTATTACAAAAAGAATCCAGCCGAATACATGGCGTACAAAGTCGGCAGTGGACGTCAGGAATGTATCAAAACCAACTGGCCCGATATCAACGAAGGCACCTATCCTGCCAAATCTAAGGCTGACTTGAAAAAGGAACTCACTCCACTGCAGTATGAAGTGACCATGGAAGATGCCACAGAATATGCCTTCCAAAACGAATACAACAGCAATAAAAAAGATGGGATCTATGTCTGCATTGTATCCGGAGCTCCCCTATTTAGCTCAAAAGACAAATATGAATCCGGCTCAGGCTGGCCAAGCTTTACCAAGCCAATCGATGCTCGAGCGCTCGAAAAGCCAATCGATAAAACACTGGGCATGACCAGAGTCGAAGTCCGGTCCAAATACGGAAAAAGCCACGTAGGCCATGTCTTCTATGACGGCCCCACCCCCACGGGACTACGATACTGCATGAACTCTGCTGCGATGAAGTTTATCCCCAAAGAAGAAATGGAAGCTAAAGGATACGGAGAGTTTATTTGGCTGGTGGATTGAGGCTAAAACATATTTAGGAAAGGCGGGTCAGCAGCTCCGCTTTTTTTTTTGGTTGGAGTCGGGAAGGTCTTGGCATTTTGTGAGGTAAAATACTCACCTAGATTTTTCCAACTTTTCGGTAGGGGTCTTTGATTTTGAGCGTAAGGTGCACTTGAAAAAGCTATGATCCAGTGCCTGTATTACCGTGATCGAAAAGTCATTTTGCACCAAAATACTACCTCAAAAGGAAACGCTTTCCTCCAAACCTTACAAAATGATTAAGCTTATCTCGGTAGGAGAAAAAGGCTTTAAAACTGCGAAAGAAAGACTAAAATTAATATCCATATCAAAACCTGATACTGACTTTAATTTTTTTGAATTATTTTTTAAACCTGAATCAGAGCTCGAAACTTTGATTTTTACGGAATTTTAGGGCCACTTGATGATAAATTACCCAATAATTGCGAATTTCAGGAATTCTATCTGACCAAAGAGACCAGCGTTTGCACCCTAAAGAAACCTAAATTCCAAACCTTTAATTTACATTGATGAACTTTGACCTACTCATTGTTGACGATGATTTGGATTACCAATTTTTCCACAAACTCCTCGCAGTCAAGGCTGATTTTCACCCTTCCCCAAAATGCTTCTCTTCAGGTCAAGAAGTGATCAACTACCTAGAAGCGCAAAAAGATTTTACTGACAACATTCTTATCTTTTTGGATCTGTATATGACGGAATTGGACGGTTGGGCAGTAGCCGATTTCATTGAATCGCTTGGCCAATCCAGGAGGATCAAAGTCATCGTCATCACTTCCTCTGTGAATATTGCAGACAAGCGTAAAGCATTGAAATACAGCTGTATAATCGAATACATCGAAAAGCCACTTATGAAAAACTACCTCGTATCGATCAAAGATGCGCAGATTTTTTCGGGAGGATGATCTAGGGATAGTTAGCTTCTGAATTGCAACTAGTCGGATTAGCTGATTTTTCGGAAAGTCAGGTTGATGCGTCCCTGCCTGCAGGTTTTGGTTTTAGGGAGTTGATGCTCCCAATAGTGTTGACTTTCTCCCTGCATCAGCAGTAAGCTCCCATGTGTAAGGGGGATGGAGATTTTATCGGTTTTGGTCTCATAGAATCGCATCTGAAAATTTCGAGTCGCACCAAAAGTCACTGAGGCAATACTGGGATTTTTGCCTAGTACAGCCTCGTTGTCCCGATGCCAGCCCATACTGTCCTGACCATCACGATAATAATTGCACAAAACGTGGGTATAAGAGTTTCCTGAAAAATTTTCCACTCGGTTTTTGATTTCTTCCAAAGCCGAAGTGATTGGAAGCGGGGTCATTAAAATACCCGAATAGCCATAAGGCCGATTGGGGTCTCCATAAAGGGCGGTCAATCTGGGTTGGATGACTTTTCTCCCAAAAAGAAAAATGGGTTCCTGACTCCATTCAAGGTTTTCCCGCAACTCTAGAAAAAACCGATCTGACTCGGATTTGGAGAAGAACTCGGGAAAAAAGAAACACTCTCCGCGATAGGGAAGAAGATTGGAAGAAGATCGATCGAAAATGGAAAACTGCATGTTGACAAAACTGAAAATCAGGCGGTGTGTTTTTGTTTTTAATTTTCAAGTACCTGCCTATATTTAGTCCATTCATTATTCTAGCTTACTATGAAAAAATTCCTTTGGATTTCTGGTTTAGTGATCATTTTGATCGGGGGCGTATTTTTTTGGTGGAAATTCTACTTCGTCTTTGGCGAGGGAGTCAAAGCCGGAAGCCTAAATTATTTTGTCAAAAAGGGAGTCGTATTCAAGACTTGGGAAGGTCGGATGGTTCAAGAGGGCTTCCAAAGTCCGACATCCGGTGCACTACAGAGCAATGAATTTCGATTCAGCGTGACTGACCCTGAAGTAGCTGCTACTCTGGAAAAAAATTCAGGGAAACATCTCGAAGTTCGCTATCAGGAATTCAACGGAATGCTTCCCTGGAGAGGCACGAGTCAGTTTGTGGTGACTGAGGTGATCAATGCCAGCAACAGTGCAGGTAGTGACGGTAGCACCTTGCCGGTCGATCGCTGATTAGTCTTTGGTCCAGTAATCCAATACAGTGACTTTGTCGAGATGCGGTCCGAGAATCGCGCCGAATTCCTTGTGGGCTGGATGAGGTAAATAAGCATCACGATCTGCATCTGAATGGAAAGTCAAGGTAAACGCATGGGTCAATCCCTGGTTCAATCCCTCAGGGCTGGAGTTTGTACCCCATTCAAAGTCCTTGATTTCTGAAATTTGGGAAGGCAAAGCTTTAAAAGCGTCGATCACTTTTTGAACATCTTCAGGAGAGGAGGTTTCTTTAAATCCAAAAAGGACAACGTGACGGAGTACAGAGTCAGGCATAGGTGTTTCGATAATTTGAGTTTCAGGAGGCATTGAGTCTTCGACAATGGGTTGTTTTTCGGCAGGTCCGCAGGCAAAAAAGAGCCAAAGTGAACCGGCAAGTAGGAATGATTTTTTCATAGCAGGAAGGTTAGATTAAGCAGCAATATCTGGTTCTTAGCCCCTTTTTCAAAATCTATTCCATCTCCGATTCGCTTTTTCTTGACAATTGTGAAATTGATTTTATCTTTACGAAAATTTCGTAGAAAATCATTTCCATCATGCATCCTCTCAGACTTATTCTTCCAATTCTTTTTGTTTTGGGCTGGGCCTGCTCCTCGCCTACCAATTCTACCTCTGAGGACCCTCTTGAGGGATATGAACTGGTCAAAGTTGATTCCTTTGAAATCAGCAATTTCACCCAAGTAGTAATCACAGATTTTGACCCGCAAACCAAGACCTATTTGGGCTATTCGACCATTTCTGACGAGCTCCTGCTGATCAGTGAACGTGGTGAAATCCTAACCAAGGAGAGTAAAAAAGGAGAAGGTCCCGGATTGTATGGCAACTGGAATCCAACGGGAATGAGCTTTGGCCCACGCGGTGACATTTTCCTTGAGTTCCCATTTACTGTGGCTAGGCTATCCCGCGATTTTGAGATTTTGTCCCAAACCAGAATCTCCTCTCCGCTTCCGATTCGGACTTTTGGCCCAATGGGAAAAACACCTGTGTACGAGCTTCAGGACAGCACCTATGCCTTGGTTGGACCGACCAGTTTTCTCCCCGCGCACTACCTGATCATGAATCAGGAGGGAAAAGACACACTACAGCATTTTGCCCAGATCAATTTGCAAAGCGGTGAGCAAAAATCGGTTATTCCCTACGATACAGAGTCCATTTACAGGCAGACCGATCAGGTTTACTTCGAACTGATGACCAAGACCTTTGTAATCAATCAAGAAGAAAAAGAATTGGCCATGCTCACCGGCCTTGATCCTAAAATCTTGATTTACGATCTCAACACCTTAAACAAAAAATCAGAGATCCCTTTTTCTCAAGAGAACTTTGTCACCTATCCTCCCCTTCCAATCGGCACACCAAACAGCCATCCGGACTATAATCAGCATCGGTTTTACTCAGCCCGTAATCAACGCCTGATCCATCTGGGAGAGCAGGACTACCTTGTCCAGTATTTCACTGGCATATCAGAGGCAGTCTATCTAAGCAAAACAGCACAAGACGAGGGCTATTCCCCTCAGCAGGATTCTGAGTTTCGTCGGGTGAAGTTGATCAAGGACGGAAAAGACCATCCCATCGACTTGCCGAGTCCCGCAGGCTCCCTTATTTTAGGACTGCCAGGTCAGAAAGTCCTGGTTCAAGAGCCCAATAATCCGGAGAAAGAAGAAGAAGTGTTTCGATTTAGTGTGTATCAGTTGAAAAAGACAGAATAGAAAAACTAAATGTGATTATACTCCAATCTGCAAGAAGACGAAATTCCCCTGGATTTTGGCTGGAGGCTTTGACTAGGCTCAGCACGGGTGACCAAAAACCGAAAGATTTCTGATTTCTGCCTTTTCGAAAAATTTCACAAGCTCGATAAGCCTACCGGTAAAAAGCGGATATTCAGATTCATAAAAATATGGGTACCGAAATTAAAATCATTCGAACACTAACCAGGTAAATTATTGATCAATAGTTTTTGGTTTTGAAATCGGTCATAGCCCAAGACATGCACTTTTTAGGATCTTCAAACATCTCCACCTCCAAATTCAGCCCTTTGGCGAGCTCAATAAATACCTTGACTAGAAACTTCTGATTCAAGCTGTCCACGATCACCCCGATTTTCTTTTTACCAAGCCCGGATCGCAAGTCCTCGAGCCACTTCACAAACGGGACCACCTCCATCCGATAGCCGATGGCTAGACAATCCCGGAAATCATAAATCGTCGGTATGGTCGGATCAAAATCTTCCCTCCCGTATAGCTCAGTCAGACAGGCGATCATTTCCCCGACTTCCAGTCTTCCACAAAACCTGATCTCAATCAGGCCGTGGTCCTTTCGGATTGTAATGAGGTATTTTTTATCCACGACTTTTGTTCCAGTCCATAAAGCAAAAGGAGCTCATAGGGCTCCTTTTGGTTTGTCATTTGGTATCTTTGATGGTTTCCTACCAGAGATTAAGCATCCTTGATTCGGTGTCAAATAACCTAAACGTCACCATTAGCTCATGGGTCGGGTTGGGCAGTAGGTAGCTCTCCTGCTTGGGAAATTCATACACATAGCCTACATTCACCCGGCCCATCACCATCCCCAACTGGGCATGGTTGGCATAATCAACCCGGTGGCCGCCTCCGATCCATACCCGGTCGTAAAACAAGAATTTCAGATTTAGCTCCATATTGTCCGGCAAGTCCGCCTGACTCCGATACATCCCGTTGACGATGATCGCCATCTGATCCGTGACTCTGTTCCGGTAGCCCGCCTGTACGATGTTCACCATCGGCTTGCGGTCCATAAAAACGTCTCCGTTGCTGATGCTTCCCTTGTTTACGTGATGTACCCCATAGCTCACATAGTAGTTCGGGTGCGTCAGTGACATCCCCAGGTTGAAGTCCAATACGTTCATATTCGCAAATCCTCCCAGGTACTGCATCACTCTCGGGTCATTCGCCTGCTCGGTGTTCAGGCTGTTGCCATCCAAGCGGATCTGATTGATGTTTACCCCCGCTCCCAGTCGCAGGCTCGCCTGCTCACTCAGCTGTACCCGGGTGCCGTAGCTGATGATCAACTCGGTCTCCCTGAAGGCTCCGTACTCATCGCTCAGCAGGTTGATCCCCACCGCGTTCTTGCCCAACTCTCCCGAGCCCCCCAGTTGGGAAAAGTCCAGCTCTGCCGATACAAAATACGTCTTCGGAGCTCCTTCCCAGCCTGCCCACTGATTCCGCACAAAGCCCTTCACCACCGATCCCTCATAGCCCGTCATCCCGGGATTCAGATAGCTCTGCACATGGCTAAACTGACTGATGTATTTCCGTGATTGGGAAAAAGCCGCAACACTCAACTGCAGCGATAAAATGATCAATACTAGTTTTTTCATCTTGATATCTATTCTTGTCCGGAGATCAGGCAAGAACCCAAACCGAAAGATTTTAATGCTCTTGGCTCTTTTCTTCTCGATCTCGGCTCTTGCTTCTTTTCTCTTGTCTCTACTTACTTGATACTTATGTCTAGCTACTAGATACTTGCTACTTCTTTCACTTTCTGATCAGATTCAGCATTCCTCGACGGGTCTCGCCGGTCTCCCTCAGTTCCAGTACCCAGTAGTACGTACCCACCGGCAGCTCTTTGCCTTGGTAGGTGCCGTCCCATCGCACATCCGGATCCTCGGTGTAGAACACCCGCTCTCCGCTGCGCTCAAACACCTGTACCCGCGCTCCCCGGTAGAACCGGATCTCCGGTACGCCCCAGGTATCATTCATCCCGTCTCCATCTGGAGTGAAGGTATTGAACACCTCGATCTCGTTGATATCCTGACGGATTCTGCTGATCTCAAAGAACTTGTCCAGCGTGTTGCCGTCCCGGTCAGTCACCCGAACAATGATCGTAAAGGTGGTCTTGCCCTCTGCCCGGTCTGCACTGCTCCAGAACAGAATGTTGTCTTTGATCTCGAAATATTGATTGTCATAGCCCGGACCAAAGAGTTCGACCTGATGGATATTATCCACCGGATCAGTTACCTGGAAGGCTCCGACAGTGATAAAGAAGTTCGTCTCGTCTCCCACAAACACACTGTTGGTCAGCGTCACATCCAAAGGTGCCGGTTTAGGAAGGACTCTGATGGCCACGCTAATGCGCAATCCATCCGGATTTACAATGCCTTCAGGAAGGTTGAATGCTCCTCTGATCGTGTAAACTCCTCTCTTGAATAAATCCAGGCCAAACGTGTTCCAGCTCAATCCCACTTCAAACAGCTGTCCATCCGTAGTCAATACCGTTACCTTAGCCGGAAGAACAGGGTCTTGACCCCATGGTGTTTCAATCACTCCCAGTTCGGTCACTGACAGTACTCTTGCCGCTTCAATCAACAGGTTTCCTCCTGCAAAGGCCATCACATAGTTGGCATTTGCTTTCAGTGTACCCTGTCTGATTTCATATACCCCCGGTACTTCCCCGGCCTCTCTTTCCAATGCTCCGGTCAGTACTGCCTCAGCTTCATCAGTGCCCACCAAGCCGGAGACCGTATAGGTGAATTCCGGATCAGCCTGCCCGAATATCTTGCTCTGGTTAACCGCCTTCACCTGAAGTACTGCCGGCACAATCTCCAATTCACCCTCTACAAGCGTGATCGCATAGTTCTGATCTTCTCCGCCTGCTAGTTCGATGGGGTAAGTGCCTACATTCGAACTTGCTGTGGCCGTCGTGCTGATGCTAGGCTCGGTCGCCACTTTCGTGTCGCCATTGACCAAGCCAGAGTAAGTGAAAGTCAACGTCGGGTTGGCTTCCCCGTAGATCTTCTGCTTATCGTCCGCCGTGATGGTCAAGTCCTTCTTACCGATGGTCAAAGTTCCTGCCTCAAGCGTGATGGAGTAGTTCTGATCTTCTCCTCCGCTTAGCGTAATCGGATAGGTGCCCACGTTCGAGCTTGCTGTGGCTGTCGTGCTGATGCTTGGCTCGGTCGCCACTTTCGTGTCGCCGTTGACCAGGCCAGTGTAGGTGAAGGTCAAGGCTGGGTTTTCCTCGCCATAAGTCTTCTGCTTATCGTCTGCTGTGATCGTCAGGGCTTTCTTACCGATCGTCAGCGTACCATTTACCAGCGTGATCGCATAGTTCTGATCTTCACCTCCGCTTAGGGTAATCGGATAGGTGCCCACGTTCGAACTTGCCGTTGCCGTGGTGGTAATGCTTGGTTCGGTAGTCACTTTTGTATCACCGTTGACCAAGCCAGAGTAAGTGAAAGTCAACGTCGGGTTGGCCTCGCCATAAGTCTTCTGCTTGTCGTCTACCGTGATGGTCAAGTCCTTCTTACCGATAGTCAGCGTGCCATTCACTAAGGTGATCGCATAGTTCTGATCTTCACCTCCGCTTAGGGAAATCGGATAGGTTCCCACGTTCGAACTTGCCGTTGCCGTGGTGGTAATGCTTGGTTCGGTAGTCACTTTTGTATCACCGTTGACCAGGCCGCTGTACGTGAAGGTCAATGGAGGATTGGCCTCGCCATAAGTCTTCTGCTTGTCGTCAGCCGTGATCGTCAGCGCTTTCTTGCCGATCGTCAGCGTACCATTTACCAGGGTAATCGCATAGTTCTGATCTTCTCCGCCTGCTAGTTCGATTGGGTAAGTGCCCACATTCGAGCTTGCTGTGGCTGTCGTGCTGATGCTTGGTTCGGTCGCCACTTTCGTGTCGCCATTGACCAAGCCGGAGTAAGTGAAAGTCAACGTCGGGTTGGCTTCCCCGTAGATCTTCTGCTTATCGTCAGCCGTGATGGTCAAGTCCTTCTTACCGATCGTAAGCGTGCCGTTCACCAGCGTGATCGCATAGTTCTGATCTGATCCACCTGCTAGTTCGATTGGGTAGATTCCCACATTCGAGCTTGCTGTGGCCGTCGTGCTAATGGTTGGCTCGATCGCCACTTTCGTGTCGCCATTTACCAAGCCGTAGTAAGTGAAAGTCAACGTCGGATTGGCCTCGCCGTAGATCTTCTGCTTATCGTCCGCCGTGATGGTCAAGTCCTTCTTACCGATCGTCAGGGTGCCGTTCACCAGCGTGATCGCATAGTTCTGATCTTCTCCTCCGCTTAGCGTAATCGGATAGGTGCCCACATTCGAGCTTGCTGTGGCCGTCGTGCTGATGCTTGGTTCGGTAGTCACTTTTGTATCACCGTTGACCAAGCCAGAGTAAGTGAAGGTCAGGGTTGGGTTCTCCTCGCCATACACCTTCTGCTTGTCATCGGCTGTAATGGTCAAGTCCTTCTTACCGATAGTCAGCGTGCCATTCACTAAGGTGATCTCATAGTTCTGATCTTCACCTCCGCTTAGGGAAATCGGATAGGTTCCCACGTTCGAACTTGCCGTTGCCGTGGTGGTAATGCTTGGTTCGGTAGTCACTTTTGTATCACCGTTGACCAAGCCAGAGTAAGTGAAGGTCAATGTAGGATTGGCTTCACCGTAAGTCTTCTGCTTGTCGTCAGCCGTGATCATCAGGGCTTTCTTGCCGATTGTCAGCGTACCATTTACCAGAGTAATCGCATAGTTCTGATCTTCTCCTCCGCTTAGCGTGATTGGATAGGTTCCCACGTTCGAACTTGCTGTGGCTGTCGTGCTGATGCTTGGTTCGGTTACCACTTTCGTATCGCCGTTGACCAAGCCAGAGTAAGTGAAAGTCAACGTCGGGTTGGCCTCGCCATAAGTCTTCTGCTTGTCGTCAGCCGTGATGGTCAGGGCTTTCTTGCCGATCGTCAGCGTACCATTTACCAGGGTAATCGCATAGTTCTGATCTTCTCCGCCTGCTAGTTCGATTGGGTAGGTGCCTACATTCGAACTTGCTGTGGCTGTCGTGCTGATACTTGGCTCGGTCGCCACTCTCGTGTCGCCGTTGACCAAACCAGAGTAAGTGAAAGTCAACGTCGGATTGGCCTCGCCGTACGTCTTCTGCTTATCGTCAGCCGTGATGGTCAGAGCTTTCTTACCGATGGTCAAAGTTCCAGCCTCAAGCGTGATGGAGTAGTTCTGATCTTCTCCTCCGCTTAGCGTAATCGGATAGGTGCCCACGTTCGAGCTTGCTGTGGCTGTCGTGC
>FWPV01002021.1_pt1 | contig 51644 bp, 42 predicted proteins | sample 2228371 | NCBI WGS metagenome assembly FWPV01 (sample SAMEA103939776, study PRJEB20133) | metagenome
GGAGGCGCTGCAAGCACGAGTGCTTGCGCCACGAGCATGGGGACACCCTTACCGCCGGCTGCCGCTAAGGGTAATCGTGCGCTTTCCCTGACGCGCGATGATTTCGCTTCCTCTTTGCTCGATCGACACCGGGTCAGGCTTCGCCGCGCCTTTCCGGTAGGGGCGCAGCACCGTGATGAGAAATGCCGTTTCAGCAGGCTGCGCCGTCGCCGCTTCCAGGTGCCACTGAGCAGGGATGCGCGTCTTGGACGGATCCTTTAAATAAACCCAATCCGGTTCCGGATCATAGCCGGTCCAGTGCCGCAGCCCGTACTGCGCCCCGTGAAATTCGATGAATACGCCAGCGTTCTTGCGCTCGAGCGACGCCGACTGTTTTGCCTCGTCGAATTGAAATGACGCAGGCGCATGCAGCATCAATTGAAATGTCGACGGTTGAGCGGCGGCCACCTCGTCCGCGATGATCACCGCCGAGGGTTTCAGAAACCAAATGTGGCGGACGTACCGCTTCAACTTGCCCTGATAAGCGTCCGTTGCGTCTCCTGCCACATAATCCAAACCGTCTTTGGACTCGAAGTGGATGATCTTGCCCAAAGGCTCCGGAGAATGCGGCTTTTGGCCCTCGCCGTTCACCAGCAGCGCGTTCTGCGAGCGCGTGCTCCAGCACCACTTCGTGTGGAACGGGCTGCCATAAAAATCGCGGTAGACATTATTCACTAATAACGCGTCGCCATAGGCATTCAGCGTGAATGAGTTCTGCGCGTCATGCCCATGGCTTCGCCCGCCGAACGGGCTCGATTTGAAGCGCACCTGCACGTTCCCGGCGCCCGTCAGATCCGTGTTCAGTATGGCGACGCCGATGCCGCGGAACAGCTTCGAGGGCGGCAAAGCAGCCGGAGATTTCGCCTCCACCTTCGGCATGGAGCCCCACAGGAACGACATCACCGGATCTTCCGTCTCTTCGCGGATCCCCCATTGATCCGCCCACCAGGCCCAATACGGGTTCTTGACTCCGGCAGTATAGTAACGAACGAAAGTCCAACTCGATGAGGGAGGACGGTGGGCGAGATCGCCGAAACCCATGTCGGGGGAGTTCGGCGGGGCGGCATACATGGCGTAATCCGCGAAGTTTTTGAAGAACGGCTTCTTGAAAGCGTCGATCCCCAGCGCCGTGCGGGAGATGTCAAACCACCAGGTAGCTTTCGTGAGATAGCTGGCCCAGTAAGCCAGACCCTCATGCCACCCGCCGTCGTCGTCCGACCAAACCGGATACGCCCCGAAAAACTTCGTCACCGCGAACTCAAGGAACTTTTCCGATTCGGGCGTCTCGCCGAACGTGGCGATCGCGTTTTCCGCCAGCTTGTGCCAGGAACGGTTCCCGTGGCTATTGTATGGGCGGTTTAAATGCCCGCCGCCTTCGCCCGTTTGTCCTGCTTTCCAACAGTCCATAGCGCGGCGCAACAGCACGGCGCGGATCTTCTGCCGGTCGTCCGGCGTCAGCGCCTCGTAAGCCCAGTCATACACGCGCGCCAGCCGGTGCAAGAGCGGCATCGCCGCTTCGTCATTCAGACGCCAGTTCGTCGGTCCATCCGGATTCCAGCTCGCCAAATGCAGCGCCCACCGCCGGGCGGGCTCGCGAAAGCGCTCGTCGCCGGTGAGAAGAAACGTGAAAGCCAGGACTTCACCTTCATTGCAGGCTTTTAGCGCCTGCACGCGGTTCGGCCACCAATAATCTCGCGTCTGCGGGTTGGAGATCGTGCCCATGACGGTCGGCTCCGGCGTCGGCGCCGCGCCGAGCAGCGCCTCGGCTTGTTTCATCAACCGCTGCATGTGCGCTGCGCCTTCGCCTTTGGCCCATTGGCGCAGCCGGGGCAGTGTGGCTTGCGTGACAAAGAGCCGGGGATGCGACTTCGGGATGCGCTCCGCGATCTGCGCCATGGTGGGCTGAGGAAACGGCGTGGCGTCCGGGGGGATGGTGAACCGGCGGGCTTTGCTCCACGCCGAAGCCTTCCCTCTAGCGTCCACAATCTGATACCGCCAGTACCAGACGCCGGGCTTGAACGGGCTGTGATGCGTGTAAACGCTCCACGCCAAGTCTCGAACGGTCGTGGCGTCGGAGAAGTCCGGCTTAGCCGCCCACTGAACGGCGTACCGGAACTTGGACCCCTCCCAAGTCCAGGAAAACGAGGGCGGGTTCACCGCCGTCACCGCTCCGTCCTCTGGTCTGTACCCCCATTCGTCCGGGAGGGGTTTCCGATCCGGCGTCTGAGCGAACGCCACAGCGCAAAGTAGTACCAGGGCAAATCTGTGCAAAACGGCGCTCCGTTCCATAGAGCTGAAAACACCAGCATACCCTAGCGCGAAGGCGAAGCCGCCGGTGATTTTCGTGAGAGCTTTGGCCGCCTCGGAATACCACCTTCATATGGGAGGTCTACGCCCGGAAGTCGCTCCGGTCAGCTTGTTTGCCGCACTGCTCGCCCTGCCTGCCGGCGCTTGGGCGGCGAACCCGCAACGCGCTGTCGCCTTGCCTGTAGCTTTCGAGGAATATCCAGAGCCAAGCGGCGCCGCCATCCGGTTCGTGTCCCGGGGTGCGCGCGGCGAGGTGTTGCTCGCGCCCGGAGAAGCCTCCATGGCGCTTCCGGGCGGTCTGGTGAAGATGCGCTTTTCTGGCGCGCGTGGCGGCGTTGCGCCCGAACCCGAAAGCCCGCTGCCCGGAGCGAGCAACTACTTTACCGGCGGCGATCCGGACCAATGGCGCACTCGCGTCCGCCGCTACTCCGCCGTGCGCTACCGCAGGCTGTACCCCGGCATCGACGCGCTCTTCTATGCCGCCGGCGCCGATATTGAGTTTGATTTCGTCATCGCTCCCGGCGCGGATCCCTCGGTCATCGTCCTCGAATTTCCAGACTCTCTCCGGCTCAGGGTGGCGGAGGACGGAAGCCTCGCCGGGGAGACCTCCGCCGGCGCTTTCCGGCACCGCAAACCGTTCGCCTATCAAGAGGCGCGCGGCAAGCGGCGCCCCGTAACTGCCGGCTATCGCCTCGCGGCGGCGAACCGCGTGACGCTGCTTCTCGGCGCATACGACAAATCGCTCCCGTTGGTCATCGACCCCGTCTTGAATTTCTCCACTTTCCTCGGCGGCACAGGCGCCGACGGTGCGGTGGCGGCGGCGGTGGACGCCCAGGGATACCTTTACGTGGCGGGCACAACTACGTCTCTGAACTTCCCCGGCACTTATGGCGCTCTCCGGGCGGCGAACGCGGGAGGACAGGACGTGTTCGTCGCCAAGCTGAGCCCCGACGGCACGCAACTCATCTATGCCACCTACCTCGGCGGCAGCGGCGACGACACGGCGGCGGGCATCGCCATCGACGGATTGGGCAACGCCTACGTGGTGGGGGTGTCCGGATCGTCCAACTTTCCCATCACTGCCGGAGCTTACCGCGCTGTGCCGACGGGCGTCTTCGTCGCCAAGCTCAGTCCCGCCGGCACGCAACTGTTGTACTCGACCACGATTGACGACGGGGCGCCCCGCGGCATCGCCGTGGACGGCGGCGGCAACGCCTATGTGTGCGGCGGCACGGCTTCGGTTTCGTTTCCGGTCACCGCCGGCGCCCTGCAAACCGCCAAGCGCTTGAACCGCGACGCCTTCATCACGAAAGTCAACTCCTCCGGCTCTGCGCTGATCTACTCCACCTTCCTCGGCGGGGACGGCGACGATACGGCGAACGCCATCGCCGTGGATCCGCTCGGCAACGCCTACGTCGCTGGAACGGTGGACGTCACCGGGGCCGGCTTCCCTTTCACTCCCGGCGCTTTCCGCACGGCTTGGGAAAACGGCGAAGCCTTCGTGGCTAAGATCAACGCGGCGGGTTCAGCGCTCGTGTTCTCCACCTTCCTGGGCGGATCTTCGTCCGACAGCGCCGCCGCCATCGCCGTGGACAGCGAAGGAGCGGCGTACGTGGGGGGCAATACAAGCTCAACCGACTTTCCGGTGACTGCCGCTGCATTCCAAGCCACTTTCGAAGGCGGCTCCGTGGGATTTGCCGCCAAGGTAGGCGCTCTCGGAAACACTCTCCTCTATTCCACCTTCATAGCGCCCTATTCCTGCTGCGCCGCCGCAACAGTCACCGGAGTGGGCGTGAACGCCTTGGGGCAACTTCACGCCGTTGGTTTCACCGCCAGTACGTCCTTCCCCGTCACGCTCGACGCGCTACAGCGATACAACAGCGGCTTGACCGACGGGTTCCTGATCAGGCTCAACGCCGCCGGCGAGATCGCCCTCTACGCGACGTACCTCGGTGGGGCAGGAGACGATTATCCCCAAGCCGTGGCTCTTGATCCATGGGGCAATGTCTATGTTGCCGGACAAACCTTCTCGTCCAACTTCCCCACCACCCTCGGGGCGGTGCAACGGACTCCCACCGGGGCGGGTGACGCCTTCGCGGCGTTCATTAATATGTCCGTGACGTCGTGCTACTACCAGTTGTCGGAAGGCGGACGGAGTTTCGCTGCTTCGGGAGGCTCAGCCACGGTCAACGTCACGGCGCCCGCAGGCTGCCCATGGGTTGCGAGTTCCTCCGACCGGTGGGTCGTCATTACCTCCGGGCGGAGCGGCGCGGGACCGGGTTCGGTGACCTACTCCGTGGGCGTCAACAACAGCACCACCGGGCGCAGCGCCCGGCTCACCATCGCGGGAATCACGTACATCGTCACCCAGAGCGGAGCAACTTGCACGTACACTCTACAGCCTGCCTCCCGCTCCTTCACCTATGCCGGGGGATTGAGCACGTTCAATCTCATCGCTCCCACCGGTTGTTTGTGGACGGCGTACAGTTCGGTGTCTTGGATCACCCTTTTCAACGCGGCTTCGCCCACGAACGGCGGTTCGGCTACGGTCACGTTCTGGGTGGACGCGAACAATGGCGTTGCACGGACGGGGGACATCATCGCCGCGGGACAAAAGTTCACGGTCACCCAAAGCGGCGCGCCAGGGGCGGTCATGCGCCCGTCGAAGATCGGCGTTTTCGGCAACGGGCTGTGGATCCTCGACCTCAATGGCAACTTCGGCTGGGACGGCGTTTCCACGGACCGCCTGGCTTATTTTGGCTCCGGCGCGGCGGGGGAAATATGGGTGGTCGGAGACTGGAACGGCAGCGGAACGTCGAAGATCGGCGTTTATGTCAACGGGCTCTGGATTCTCGACTGCAACGGCAACGGCGTTTGGGATGGCGAAGGCGCCGACAAGCTCGTCTACTTCGGCGCTGCCGGATGGCAGCCCGTGGTGGGCGACTGGAACGGCGACGGCAAGACCGAGATCGGAGTCTACAAAGACGGGACGTGGATGTTGGACTATGACGGCAATTTCGCCTGGAACCCGCCTATCGACAAGATGCCTTCGTGGGGCGGGGTGGGGTACACCCCCATCGTGGGCGATTGGAACAAGTCCGGGTTCACCAAGATCGGCGCGTACAAAGATGGCCAGTGGCTGCTCGACTACAACGGGGATCTGCTGTGGAACTCGGCAGTGGATAAGAACCTGTCGTTTGGCGGCGCGGGCTACGTTCCCGTCGTCGGCGATTGGAACGGCGACGGCAGCACAAAAATCGGCCTGTACCGCGACGGCGAGTGGGTCCTCGACTACAACGGCAATTTCGTGTGGGACGGCGCCTCGGTGGACAGGTTTGTCTACTTCGGCGCGAGCGGTTGGATCCCGGTGCTAGGCGACTGGACCGCCGAGGGCAAAACGAAGATCGGCGTTTACAAGGACGGCGCCTGGCTCCTCGACTACAACGGCAGCTTCGCCTGGGAGTCCCCTGCCGACAAAGTCATTTACTTCGGCAGCCCTGGGCAGACGCCCGTGGTGGGCAAGTGGTGACGCACCCCGGGACGGCGCCGTTCATCCCCGTGCGCGGTCAAGGGCTGACTGATGCGAAAACGCGACCAGACCGCTTTGCCCCCAGGGTTACATTTTACGTGACCCAATTCGCGTGCGCTTCACAGAGGTGATGAAATCAGCCTGGTTAATCTCTATCGTTGGGGGCAGAGCAAACCATGGGAAAGACTTCACGTTTGGGTGCAGTGGGATTGCTGGCTGGGCTGCTGATCAACGGCACCGCAAGTTTCCTCTTCGGGCAGGCAGTCACCGCTAGCTTAGTGGGAACCGTCACAGACGCCTCGGGTGCGGTGGTCCCGAGCGCCAAGGTCACAATCATCGAGGTCAATACGAATCGTAGCCGCTCCGGCGCCACCAATGAGAGCGGCTATTACGCTTTTGGGAACCTTCCACCGGGCATCTATCGGGTTGAGGTCGAGCAAACCGGCTTCAAAAAAGCCATCCGGGACAGGGTTGACGTGATCGTCAACACCACAGTTCGCGTCGACCTGCAACTGCAGCCCGGGCAGGTCAGTGAGTCGATCGAGGTTGTGGCTACTACGCCCTTGCTCCAAACCGATCGCTCCGACGTAGGCCGGAAGTTCGAGACCCGGCAGGTACAGGATGTGCCTTTGTTGTACAACCGGAACTTTCAGGGCCTGATGAGGATCATGCCCGGCGTCACCGGCATCGAGCGGCCTCACTCGGAGTTCTTCAACCCGCAGGACAGCCTCGGAAGCCGAGTCAACGGGCAGGGCCGGTACGCCAACAACGTTCAGCTCGAAGGAATCGACAACAATCACCGCACCGGGCTTCTGACGGCTTTGATTCCGCCTATTGAGGCGATCCAGACTGTGGATATCACCACCAGCAACTATGACGCGGAACTGGGACGGGCTGGAGGAGCGGTTATCAATGTGGCCTTACGTTCCGGCACCAACGACCTGCACGGCAGCCTGTTTGAGTTCAACCGGGTTAGCCGCTTGGCGGCGAAGAACGTTTTCGCGACCACCAAGGCTCCGACAGTGTTCAACCAGTTCGGGGGGACATTAGGCGGGCCCATCCGGCGCAATAAGACGTTCTTCTTTACCGACTATCAGGGAACCGCCGACCGGCGCGGCGATCTGACGCGGGTCACCATCCCTACGCCGGACTTTCGCCGGGGGGATCTGAGCGGCTCCACGACGACGATTTATGACCCTCTGACCGGCAGGTCAGATGGCACTGGGCGCACCCCGTTCGCCAACAAACAGATCCCGGACAGCCGCATCAGCCCGATCGCCCGGAAGATCTTAAGCTTCTTGCCTCCGCCGACGGCCCCTGGTTACAGCACCAATTACGAGCTGGCCACCGTTCGCCAGAAGGACTCCCACTCGGCCGACTTGAAGATCGACCACCAGTTCAACGAGCACAACACGCTAATGTACCGCTATAGCATGCAGCGCTTTCGGATCTTCGATCCCAGCACTTATCCGATGCGTGGAGGGCCAAAGGCCGGAGGTTTCGCCGGCGAAGGCAAGCAGTTTTCGCAGAACACCGCCCTCAACTTCATCCACATCTTCAACCAGCGCACCATCGCGGAGTTCCGTTTTGGCGTCATGCGCTACCGCAACGACGCGAACAACGAAGATACGGGCACCAAAGCAGCCGAGGAACTTGGAATCAAGGGCGTCAATCTGGATAAGTGGACCAGCGGCCTTACCAGCTTCAATATCGATGGTTACAGTAATCCCATCGTGGGTTTTTCCGCCAGTCTGCCTTGGATCCGCTCGGAGACCAACTTCAACATGGTCAACAACTGGACTAAGGTGCTTGCCAACCACGCTTTGAAGTTCGGCGTTGATATCCGCCGCAATCGTGACGACCTTTTGCAAACACAGACCTACAATCCGCGCGGTGTTTTCATTTTCCGGGCGGGTCCGACCGCGTTGAACGGAGATCCCCGTACCAGTTTCGCAAACTCGTTTGCCTCCTTCCTTCTGGATGTCCCTAACGAGTTCGGGCGCGACTTGTCAGGAATCTTTCCGACTTTCCGGCAAACCCAGGTCTTTACTTACATCCAGGATAAGTGGCAGGCCACTTCGAGGCTGACTGTGGACCTGGGAATCCGTTACGAACTATATTTGGTGCCGACTACCGTTCATCGCGCCGGCTTCTCCAACTACAATCCCGAGACCAACAGTCTTGAGCTGGCTGGCGTCGGCAGCATTCCGCGCAATCTCGGGATTCAAACCGATTGGAAGAACTGGGCCCCGCGTTTCGGGCTCGCTTACCGGGTTCGGGGCGGCACTGTCCTCCGCGCGGGTTATGGGATCACGATCGATCCGACATACCCGGACGACAAGTGGGCTTTTGCCTTTCCTGTGAAGCAGAATAACGCTTTCTTTGCGGATAACAGTTACTTGGCGGCCGGTTCGATGGCTGCGGGCTTTCCCCCGCCGCTGTGGACCCAGATTCCTGAGAACAGAATCATTAGCCCCGCGCCCCGGCAGAACTACCTGTCACTGCGCAAGGACTTGCGGCAGGGTTACTTGCAGGCTTGGAACGTCACCTTGCAGCAGGCCCTGCCTCTCAAATTCGCGCTCGATGCGGGCTATGTGGCTAACCACGCCTTGGGCGTGCTGATCAACCGCAACATCAACGCTGGAATGGTGCCGGGCGCGGGGAATGCCGGACGGCCCCTGTTCCAGAAATTCGGCCGCAGCGAAAACACCAACGTTTGGACGCCGTTCGGATCTACTTACCAGTCGCTCCAGATCAAGGTGGACCGCCGCTTCTCCGAAGGTCTGGTGATAACCACGGCTTACACCTTCAGCAAGGCGATCAATGTTTCCGATGACAACGGCGGGCTGGGAAATCAGATCTACCCCTGGCTCAACCGCGGCCGATCGAGTCATGACCGTACGCACGTCCTGACCAGCGGGTTCGTCTATGAGCTGCCGTTCGGACCAGGGAAGCGGTGGTTGAAATCCGGCCCCGGGCGATGGGTCCTGGGCGAATGGCAGGTCAGCGGGAGTTTCGTTTCCCAGACCGGCACTCCGCTGAATATTACTTACAGTGCGGCCACCCTCAATGCCCCGGGTAACAGCAACCGGCCCAATCTCAACGGGAAGCCGGAAATCTATGGGAGGGCCGGTAGGGGCGAAAAGTGGTTCGACGTGACAAAGTTCTCGGCTCCGCCACCTAACACCTTCGGCACGACGGGGAGGAATATTCTCCGTGGACCTGGCGCAGTGAATTTGGATGGCGCGGTTTTCCGCAAGTTCCGCATTCTTGGCGAGCGGCTGGGTGGTGAACTGCGCTTCGAGTCGTTCAATTTCACCAACACACCGCATTTCAACAATCCCAGCGGCGATTTCGGCGGCGCTAGCTTCGGCGAGGTGACCAGCGCAGCGTCCGATCAGCGCGTCATCCAGTTCGCGCTCAAAATCGTCTTTTGAGCAGTGGTGAGTTGTATTCTCTGGCCGCGATGGCGCTGCCGCCCAGCAGCATTGGCGGCGCCGTCCGCGGAAGTGCGGTTCGCCGCAGCGCGGGCAGGCGCCCGTGGTAGGGAAGTGGCGAAGCGCTCCGGGACGACGCCGGCGGTCCCCCTTGCCCGGCCACCGGCAAGCGGCGATCATAGCTCGAACCGGATGCCTTGCGCGAGCGGCAATGCTCCGGACCAGTTGATGGTGACCGTTTGCCGGCGCATGTAGGCTTTCCAGGCGTCGCTGCCCGCCTCGCGCCCGCCTCCGGTCTCCTTTTCCCCGCCGAAGGCGCCGCCGATCTCTGCGCCGCTCGTGCCAATGTTCACGTTGGCGATGCCGCAATCGCTTCCCCGCGCGCTCAGAAACGTCTCCGCGGCTCTCAGGCTGTTGGTAAAGATGGCTGACGACAAGCCCTGCGGCACGCCGTTGTGCAGGCGAATCGCTTCTTCCAGCGTGTCGAACTCCAGAATATAGAGCACCGGAGCGAAAAGCTCTTCCTGGAGGATCGCCATCTCCGGGCGGGCTTCCACCAGCGTAGGCTCAACAAAGCAGCCGGGACGCTCCAGACGCCGCCCCCCGTACAGGATCCTGCCTCCTTGCCGCCGGATAGACTCGATTCCCGCCATCATCTCTTCCACTGCCGTCTGATTCACCAGTGGACCCATCAGCGTGCCCGGATCGAGCGGATCGCCGATGCGGATCTGAGCATACGCGGCTGCCAGCCGCGCCTTGAACTCCTCTGCGACGGGGCGCTGCAAGAGCAGCCGGCGGATGGTGGTGCAGCGCTGCCCCGCGGTTCCCACGGCTCCGAAAAGAACCGCCCGCAGCGCCAAGTCGAGATCGGCATCCGCCATCACGATGACGCCGTTGTTTCCCCCCAGTTCAAGCAGGGCGCGTCCCATGCGGGCGCCCACCGCCTCCGCTACCCGGTAGCCCATGCGGCACGAGCCGGTGGCGCTGATGAGCGGCACGCGGCGGTCGCCAAGCAGCCGCTCGCCCACTGTCGAACCCCGTCCAGTCACGAGGTTGAATACTCCTTTCCAGCCCTGCCGCTCCATGACGCGGTTCGCGATATGCTGCACTGCGACGGCGGTGAGCGGCGTCTCCGACGACGGCTTCCAAATCACTGTGTCGCCGCACACCGCCGCGATCATGGCGTTCCACGCCCAGACCGCCACGGGAAAGTTGAATGCCGTCACGACGCCCACCGGACCCAGAGGATGCCACTGCTCGTACATCCGGTGCCCGGGGCGCTCGCTCTGCATGGTCAAGCCGTAAAGCTGCCTCGACAGACCGGCGGCGAACACCGCCATGTCGATCATCTCCTGGACTTCGCCGCGCCCCTCCTCGAGGATCTTGCCCATTTCGAGCGAGACCAGCGCTCCGAGGTCGTTCTTGGCGGCGCGCAGTTCCTCGCCCAATTCGCGCACCAGCTCACCGCGTTTCGGGGCGGGATACATCCGCCAGCGTTCGAAACATCCGGCCGCCTGCGCCGCGATGGTCTCGTAGTCGTCTGCGCCCGCCATCCCTACACGGGCGATCACCGAACCGTCAGCCGGGTTGATGGAACTCAGGTCCCCGCCGCCCGGCGATTCAATCCACTCTGCGCCGCAAGCGCCGGAATTCCATGGTTGGATTCCGAGGCGCGCCAGAATGCCCGCTGCGTCCGGACGCACGTCCGCCATCTTGTTCGCCTCCTTCAGCGATTATGGCGGGATTTTTCAGGCTTTGGCCAGCTCCGCGGCGTTCTTTTGCACTTTCCGGAATGCTTCCGCGATCTGATCCATGGCGCTCCGGTCCGCGAGCAAGATATTGTGCAGGCACCAGGCGTGCTCTTCGCAGACCCGCTCGTTCATCGGCAGATTGAAGCTCTGCTTCTCCCACTCCGCCAGGCGCTTGGCGCCGAAGAGCGCCTGATAGACGCGGTCCTTGGATAGCTCGCGCAAAAATGGAATATTGCGGTGCGACGAGTAGCCGGCGCTGAACCGCACGCCCTCGGCGTTCAAAGCCTTCAGGAACTTTGCCCTCGGCAACCCGGCAAACTGATTCTTGTCGTAGTGGATCATGAACAGGTGATAGGCGTTCTGGGTGCAGCCCGGGTACATCTTGGCCGGGCGGATGCCGGGAACTTCCTTCAAAAGGCTCGAAAGGTAAGCGGCATTCTCGTTCCGCTTCTTGATTTGTTCCTCGAAGCGCGTCAGTTGAGCGAGCAGCACCGCCGCTTGAAATTCGGTCAGCCGCAGGTTGCTGCCGCTGATGGTGTACGTAAACTCGCCCGTACCGCGCCGCGCGCGCCCCTGATTGTGGAAGCTCCAGCAGCGGTCGATGAACTCCTCGTTGGTCGAGATGATCGCCCCGCCTTCGCCGGAGTTGATGTTTTTCGATGCCTGGAAGCTGAAGCAGCCGCAGTCACCGAGCAGTCCCACGTTGCGCCCCTTCCATTTGGACACCCAAGCCTGGCAGGCGTCTTCGATCACCGCCAGCTTGTGCTTCCGCGCAAACGCCGTAATGCCGTCCATGTCCACGCAGTTGCCGCCGATATGCACGGGAATGATCGCTTTGGTTCGTTCATTGGCCAGCCCGTTGAGCTTCTTGGGATCCATCAGGAACGTTTCCGGATCAGAGTCCACGAACACCGGCAGAGCGTGCTGCCGGACGATGACATTGATCGTAGCGATGAAGGTGAACGGGGTGACCAGCACCTCATCGCCCGCCCGCACGCCCAACACGTTTAAGGCGGTGAACAGGGCATTTGTGCCATTGACGGTGGTCACGCACGCCTTGGCGCCGGTGAACTTCGCCCACGCCTGTTCAAATTCCTCCACTTTCTTGCCGCTGCCGCGCCACCAATGTCCGCTGCGGACCACCTCGGCGACCGCCTGCTCCTCCCTCTGGTCGAAAATCGGCCAGGAGGGAAATTTCACCGTGCACGCCGGCTTACCGCCCAATAGCGCCGGCTTTTCCGCCGCGCCGAGCGAAACCGGCGCCACCGCCGCCGCACCCGCCGCGGCGACAAAGTTCCTACGCGTGATGTTCGATTCCATCAGAGTCCTCCCATGATTCCGGCCTGCCAAATGATCACTTGCCCGCCCATACTTTGCGGACTAATTCCTTAACCTTGGTAATGATGATCTCCTCAACCGCTGGCGCAAACGGGGCTGGTTGTACATAGTAGATCATCGAATCAGCTCCTTCATAACCACCCTCATTCAAAACCCGCAGCGAGGGAATGTACGCGAACACGTCATTGCTGTAACCAGCAACCCAAACATTGGCCGGCGCGAGCTCCCGCTTGATGCGGAGCGAGTAATCCACTACTACTTCACCTCCAAGCGCGACCAGAGTCAAGTCCCTGCCGAATCGCCAAACTTGAACCGGATAGGGGTAGTCGGCTGGCAGCCTGCCATCCCGGTCTAAAAGTTGTAACATCTCCCTCGCATGCCAGCGAAAGCTTTCGTGGGGATGAGTCAACCTATCCTCGAGCTGGCGGCGGGTCGGAGGCTCGCCGAAAGGCACGCGGACATTGGCGAATGCCGGCCGCAGCGGACCCCGGACAGGGGTGAAATGCTCATTGCCCAGCGCATCGACTGCCGCCGCCAAAGTCTCGCCGTGCAGACGCGCGTATTCCGGCGTGCCGCGCGGGTAGGCGGTTATATCAGCGCCGCAGCCCATCACGAACATCGCGGTCGAACCGGGGTGCCGCCGCTCCAGCCACTCCTGGGCGTAACCGGCGTAGTCGCCGTGAAACTGACAGGTTGCGGCGCTCACGGCGGTGGTATGACAAGCGTAACCAAAGACGAAAGCCAGCGGCGAGCCTGCGCCGGATTCCACCCGAAGGATGGGGACCTCGGTATCCCTCGGCCCATCCTTGTTTACCGCCGGGGAAACCCACCCCTTCTCGGTCTTCAAGCGGCGATTATAGCCGAACAGCGCCTCCGTCCGGCCGTACAACAGCGTCGCCGGGCGGAGGTTTTTTAACGCTTCTCCCGTAACGAAAACGATCCTCCGCTCGAGTTCGCGGGTGTACTCGGCAATCTCGCGGTTCTGTTCGGGGCTGGTTCGTGGACCGTACAGGTGTTTCCTCGGGCTTTCAATCGCCGGACCTCCGTGCGTGTGGGAGGCGTTCAACAGGATTCGCTCCCGCGGGATGCGAAAGCGGCCCTCCACTTCCTTCACGATAGCGTTCGTGACGTTGGATGGAAAACCCAATATGTCAGCTGTCACCAGTACGGTCCGCGCGCCGGTCTGATCCTCCAACGCCAGGGCCTTTGCATGCAGCCGCTGCAACACGCCTTCGCTCGGTTTCTTACGCGCCCCGAATCCGATCATCCATAGAGATCTTTCCGGGGTGATGTCCACCCTGGCGGCGCCCGCCTTCCAAGCGGCGGAATCCATCGCTGCGATACCCGGCAACCCAAGACCGAGGGACAATAGACACGTTATCGTATTCCGCATTGAGCTGCCCTCAGAACTTCAGCTTGAGCGACATTTGCCATGTGCGCGCCGGATTCTGCTCTGTGATTGTGCCAAATGCGGAGCTCGTGGGAGAGGTACTAGGCGCAAACAGGTTGGGATGATTAAAGGAGTTGATACACTCGGCACGAACCTGCACTTCTAACCGTTCCACCGCTTTGAATGTCTTGATCGCCGAAAAGTCCCAGCGCGACTGGCCGTCCGCCCGTAATCCGCTAAAGCGTAATGGCGAAACGCGAATGTTGTAAGCCAGTTGCTGCGCAGTTACGCGGTTGAATCCCGCTTGGGTGTTAAACCATCGGTCTACGCTGCGCTGGCTCTTCGGCAATTTCACGTCGTCCGGGTTGCCGGTAAAAAGCGTCCAGATGTCTCCCCAGTCAAGAGGCGGACCACTTTGCCGTTGGACCACGCCGTTGATCTGCCAGCTTCCCACTACGAAATCCAGCGCCTTGGGCCAGCGAGAGCCAAAGCGCCGTTTTCGCCCGAAGGGAAGCTCCCAGATCCCGCTTGCGGCTATCCGGTGAATACGGTCCAAAGACGAAATCGACTCGTATGGCCGCAGATCGGTTTCGTTGAGAAAGCTTGTGGCCTCCATTAGTTTCGACCAAGTGTATGCAAGCTGAAAGGTGAAGCCCCTCGAAAAACGGCGCTCCGAACTAAGCTGGAGCGAGTGGTACCATGAGTATCCCACTGGGTCCGTCGCGGAAACGCCGCTGAAGTGCGGGTAAGGCGTCAAAAGCCGTGCGCGGGAAATGTTCTGCGTATAAACGGAATTGATCCCATAAAAGGGGTTTGGGAAGACGGCGCTCAAGAAGTCGATGGTCTTCTGGTCCCGTGTCGGCATCCGGCTCAGATACCCGGCTGGTGTAGCGTTCAGGCTGCGAGTCACGCCGATCCGGGTCGAACGGGTTCCCACATACATCATCCCCACTACGAATTGCGATGGAAGCTGGCTGCGGATGCCGGCGGACCACTTCTGAGCGTACGGGTGCTTCCGGTGCTCCGGGAAAAAGCTAATTGACTGTCCGAGAAACGTAAACAGGCCTCCACTCGCGCCGAGCGGAGCCAAGATCCCGTTTGGGAATGGATTCGCGTTGGTGGCGACGAAGGTTAACCCATTGTCGAATGAGGGAATGATCGGCGTGCTTTGGCTGAATCCCGACTGTATCGCGTCGGTTGCGTTCACGCCGATCGTGTCGAAAAAGATGCCGTAGCCCGCGTTTAGCACGATCCGGTCCGTCAACTGGAAGCCAAAACCGACTCTCGGCATGACGTTGTTCTTCTCTCCCGTCCAGAGATTGCGCGGATTGCCCTGCACCCCGGGGAAAGTGAGTCCTCCTAATACGCGGAAAAGATTGGGAGGCAACTCCGGGATCGGCGACACACCGTACTTGGAGCGAGCTTCGGCTTCGATGGGATTCGGCTGATCGAACGCGAAATGCGCCACCGAACGGTTGAACCGCTCGGTCACTGGGGTCTCCAATTCATAGCGGACGCCGAAGCTGAACGTCAATTTGCGGCTCACGCGAAAGTCGTCGTGAACGTAAAGTCCAAGGTGGAGGTCCTGTTGCGCATAGCTCGCTGAGCGGGTGATTGTGCCCCCCGGAATTCCGAGCAGTAAGGAAGCGAGTTCTCCTCCCAGGGTGGGCGCGGGAGAGCTGTCCAGCGGACCGCGCGTGTACGTCGAGGAATACACCAGTTGGGGCGAAACGTCGGTCGGGTAGCGGTTGCGCGTCTCCCGATAAGCCCTAAACTCTGCTCCGAAACGGATGTTGTGATTTCCCCGCAATTTCGTCAGGTGGCCGGATAGCGCATGGGTGAGCCAGCTCGAAGTCCCGTCGCCTTGCGTGCCCGTCCAGCGGCTCAGTTGGGTCAGCGAACCCACCTGAAGGTTGGGAAAGGTCCATAGGCTCCTGTCGGGCAGTTGTGCGAGGAACTGGGAGGAAAATCCCAAGGACGCCAAGTCGAATCCGCGCGTGTGCCGGTACGTCAGATAGTCTTGCAAATGCACACCGTATCGCACGTTCAGCATGAAGGTCGGGTTGAAGACATAGACATCGTCGAGCGCCAGCCCCCGGTTGCGGCGGCGGTTCCTGGTTCCGTCGAACTCTGTTCCGAAGACCCGGTTAACATCGCTTGTCCAATCATCTGCCAATAGGCGCAAGTAACCTCTGTGCTTCTCGCTGAACGCATGGTCGACACGGGCCAAGTGGCTGGTGGAGTCGAACTTGTTGGCTCGGGACAAAGCAAAATTCTGCCTGAAATCCCGCGTGCCCGGCTGATTCGGCTCCGGATAATACTTAAGCAGGTTCTGACCCACCGGGTCCAGGCGGCTGGCCGGGATGATATTGTTTGCGAAAGGCTGTCGCTGATAGCGGCCTGTCGCGAGGCGGACCGTTGTCGCCGGGTCGTAGATCTGATAGCCCGAGCCCACAGCCAGCAAAGCCGAAAAATCGCCGCGCTTCATAGCGGGCGTAGGCACGGTGTTGACGTAATCCACCGGGTTGCCATAGGGGTTCTCTTCCCAGGTGTAAAAGAAAAATGTCTTACTCGCTCCGTTGTATATTTTCGGAAGGCGCACCGGCCCGCCCAACGAAGCGCCATAACGGTTGTTCTGATACACGGGCAACTTTTGGCCGGTCCGGTTCTGGAAAATTGTTGGTGCATCGAACACCCGGTTTTGTGTGAACCAATGCGCTTCCCCCCGGACCTTATTGGTTCCACTCTTAATCGCGACATTGACCACCGTGCCCATGGCGTGACCGAGACTGGCGTCGTAAGTAGCGCCTTGAACCTTGAATTCGCCCACGGCCTCCTGCGGCGGCACGAAAGCGACGTTCCCGTCCTGTGTATTCGCTACTCCATCGATCGTAAACTCATTTTGGGTGGTGCCAACCCCTTCCGAGGAGAAGCGGGATAGCGCTGCCGGGCCGCCGACATTACGCCGCCGCAAGTCCGTACCATTGACAGTTCCAGCCGCCAGAAGCGTGAGACTGTAAGGGCTGCCGCCGTAGGACGGGAGTTCAACGATTCGTCTTTCCTCAACTACCTGGCCCAGCGAAGCTTCCGCTACGTTCAGTAACGGCGTCTCAGCGCGCACCTCGACCGATTCCGTTGTCTCCCCCAACTGCATCTGAAAGTGCAACTCCACACTCTCGCCGACCCTTACCTGAATGCCTTCGCGGACGAACTTCTTAAACCCGGCTGCCGATGCCTGCACGGTGTAAGTGCCAGGCAGCAGATACGGTATGAGATAATTTCCGGTGTCGTTGGTTCGCGTGCCAGCGCCCACACCGGTATCCGCGTTCAGGGCGCGCACTTCAACACCCGACATCACCGCGCCACTCGGATCACTGATGCGACCGGAAATGGCGCCGCGCGGGTCCTGAGCGTAAGCGAACTCGATACCAGAGAGTCCCAGACACAGAACTCCCAGTGATATGACCAACCGTTCACACGACATAGATCAACCTCCAATTCCCCATCGGCGTGGCGCTACGAATGCGCTCCCCGCCGGTGAATTCCCTCGACCGTCCCGACGGCGGTTGGGCCGGTTAAAGTTCGAACCAGCATCCCGAGCCTGGAACCGGAGACTCCGGAGTTCTTGGCTCAATCCGGCGGCGAAGCTCACCACCGTGCGAATCATGGCTCTTTGCTTCGCCGGACCGCAGCGTGCCGTCGGCGCGGTAACGCTCAGCGCCGCAACCACATTGCCCAGCGCATCGAAAACCGGAGCCCCGGCGACAAATGCCCCTTCGATGGTCTCTTCGTTGTTGACCGCGTAGCCTAATTTTCTTACCCGCTCCAATTCGGCTCGCAAGGCAGGCTTGCTAACGATGGTGTAAGGGGTGTAACGCTCGCAATGGAGGTCGCGCTCCAGCCGCTCCCACTCCTCGGGCGGCAGGTGCGCGGCGATCGCTTTCCCCAAAGCGCTCGCGTGAAACGGACAGAGGTCTCCCACATCCAGCGACAGCCTCAACCGGTGAGCTGTCTCAGCCGCATCCACCAAGACCACTTTGTCCCCTCTCAGCTCCGCCAGCCATGCGGACTCTCCCAATATGTCCCGCAACCTCACGAGCCAGGGGCGCGCCACCATCGGAAGACTCGCGGCAGGGACGGAACCGCGCGCCACCGACAATAATTTCAAAGTTAACCGGTATGCGCCCGCACTGTCTGGCTGTTCCACGTAGCCCAGTTGCTTGAGCGTGTAAAGAATACGGAAAGCGCCGCTCTTGCCGATTCCCACCGCCGCGGCGATCTCCTTCAACTGGCGAGACCCGCTCCCCAAGGCTTCCAACACTTTGGTGGTCTTTTCAACTAACACCACGTAATTCCGGGCAGCCATCGTTCGAATTCCACCCTCTAGAACCGGAGCTTCAAAGCAAGCTGAGACTGTCTGGGCGTGGGGCTCTGCCCGCTAACCGCGTCGAAGGCGGTGCTAGCTAGCGTCGCCCTTGCCACAGCGTTCGGAAACATGGCGCCGGAAGAGTCCCGCGCGCAACCGAGGATGGTTCCCCGGGGCTCTTGTCCCGGCGCCGGCTGCAGCGCCGCCGTCAAAAGTGGGCACAGCATGCAATCTTTAGAAATACGAGGCATTGCCGTTACTCCTTCGGTTCACTCCAGATCATCCACGGCGGAAAGTCGCCCGGCTTGCTGCCGGTGGAGCGGCGCAAGACATGGGAGTCTCCCCGGTCGCGATATAGAGGGATTGACATTCCGCCGCTCGCCTCCAGAAAATCAAATAACTCCCGGTTCAACTGCCTAACCAGCGGTTCATGTTCCTTGCTGGCGATGAGGTTCCTCGTCTCGAGCGGATCCTCAAGGAGGTCGTAAAGCTCATCCGTATCCCACACACCGTGGTAGCGGATATATTTGTAGCGGTTCGTCCGCACCGCGTGGAGCGTCGGCGTCTGCGGATAATTCTTCTCCCAGAAGTACTCGTAAACAAACGACTGGCGCCACGGAGAACTCACGCCTTGACCGAGGGGAAGGAAATTGCGCCCTTGCATCGCCGCCGGCGCGCGCAAGCCTGCCGCCGCCAGCAGGGTCGGGGCGACATCGATATTGAGCACCATTCCTTCTGGTTTCGAGGGCTTGGGAAACAGTTCCGGGCACCGCGCCAGCATCGGAACCCGGATTGAAACCTCGTAAGCAGTCCGCTTGTCTTGCAACCCATGTTCGCCCCAGGCGTAGCCGTTATCGCTCATGTAAAGAATCAGGGTCGAATCGAGGATCTTCATCCGCTCGAGCTCATCCATCATCCGGCCGATGCTTTCGTCTAGCGCCAGCACCGTTTCGCAGTAACGCCGGTAGTTTTCCTCGATGGGAATTGTCCTCTGGTCGGGAAAGTCCACGCCGTGGCTGCTATTGCGTTGATCCTTCACCCATCGGGGCTTGCCGAAATAGTTTTCGGGCGCATCGGCCTGCGTGGGCGGCGGAACGATTCTGACGTCTTTGAACCGGCCGGCGTGCCGTGGCGCCGGCGTAAAATTGGCGTGCACCGCCTTGTGTGAAAGATACAAGAAAAAAGGCCTGTTCTTCCGGCCCCGTAACCAGTCCACCGCATAATCGGTCAGCTCATCCGTGATGTAGCCGCGCTGACCGACCCTTTTGCCGTTGACGTTGAACGGATAGCGTGGCGAGGGCGTGTAGCTTCCCTGGCCCGGGAACGCCACCCAGTGGTCAAACCCGCGCCGCGGCTGCTCGCTCTGACTGCCCATGTGCCACTTGCCAATGAAAGCCGTCTCATATCCGGCGGCCTGCAAATATTGGGGGAAGAACACGAGGTCCGGCGACTCCGGGTTGTAATTGTTGATCACCCGGTGGCGGTGCGCATACAAACCCGTAAGGATGCTCGCCCGGCTAGGGGAGCACAACGAAGTCGTTACGAAAGCGTTCCGGTAGTGCACTCCTTCCCGCGCAAGTCGGTCCATTGCCGGAGTGCGCAAGAAGGGGTGGCCCGCGCAGCTCATCGCGTCATATCGGTGATCGTCCGATAAGATGAAGACGATATTCCGCGCGCGGGCGCCCGGGATTCTGTCCAAACGGAAGCCAGGCCTTTGGGCGGCCGCCATCATGGCGCTGACAAATTCTCGCCGTTCCATGTCTGCCCTTAACTCTGTAAGTGGCGCCTCACCACCTCAACCTGGCGCCCACGAAGACTTCACGCTGCGTCCCGTCGGTGGCGGTCACTTGTCCAAAGGACGCGCTGGTAGGCGTTGTGTTAGGCGCTGCGAACAGAGCGTGATTCAGCGCGTCTTGAGCTTCTAGGCGGAATTCGAGGGAAAACCTTTCTTTGATCCGGAAATTCTTGAACAAAGAGAGGTCGAAGCTATTGTGGCCGTCGGCGCGCAGCCCCGTCAAGCGCAAGGGGAACGTGCGGATATTCTGCGCCAACTGTTGAGCCGCCGCGCGCTCGAATCCAGCGTCGATATTGAACCACCGTTCCACTTTCCGCTCCGAGCGGGGCAAAACCAGATCCTGGATGCGCCCGCGGAAAAGGACGTTTCCAAAACCGATCGGCGGGCCGCTCTGGCCGTGATACATGCCCTGGAGCGACCAGCCGCCCGCCGCCTGTTGCGCCCATCCCCGGGCACCAGCCAGCCACCGCTTGCCTTTGCCGAACGGAAGCTCGTAGATGCCGCTCAATACGATGCGGTGCGGCCGGTCGAGCGAGGAGATCACATGGTGCGGGTGCAAGTCCGTGTCGTTCAGCTTTGCTACCGCCTCCATTGCCTTGGACCAGGTGTAGCTAGCTTGCAGCGTGTAACCGTGTGAAAAACGCTTCTCCGCGCGCGCCTGAAGAGCGTGATACCACGAAAAACCCGAACTCGAAGCCGTCGAAACGCCCGAGAAATGCGGCAGCGGCCGTAACAATTGCGACCGCGCCACGGTGCGTCCCTGCAAGCCCGTTCCTTGGAACTCCGGCAATCCAAAGAAGGGGTTCGTGACAACCTGGGTCAGCCGGTTGATGGTTTCTTGATCGCGCACCGGCAGGCGGCTCAGGTACTGCGCCGGAACCGCATTGACGCTCTCGTCCACCGTTAAGCCGGTGCCGCGGCTTCCTACATACCCAGCTTCCGCCATCACCCGGTGTGGAAACTGCCGCTGCACATTAAACGTCCAGCGCTGTAAGTAGCCCGGACGGCGTTCCGGGGTGAAGAAGCTGATCGATTGTCCGAGGAATGTTCTCAGACCCAGCGAAGCGCCCGCAGGTGGCCGGATGCCGTCCGGAAATGGGTTGGACAGGCGCGCCCGGAATGTCAGCCCGTTGTCGTCGCTAGGTACGAGCGTAGTTCGCTGGCTGAACCCCTGCTGCGTGATGTCCACTCTGTCGATTCCGAACGACTCAAAAAACACGCCGTAGCCTGCCCGCACCACCACGGTTGGCCGCACTTGCCACGCCAACCCAACCCGCGGGGAGAAATTGTTCTTGTCGGTTGTCCACAAACCGCGCGGCGTCCCGCCGGTATTGGCGAACAGCAATCCCCCGACGGTGCGAAATTGCGCCGCGGGAACCTCGGGAATCGGGCTGAGGGCGTAATTCGCCGCCGCCGCCGCTTGGATCGGGTTAGGGGTGCTGAAATCGTAACCGCGGTTTATCCGGTTGTACCTTTCGGTAGTGGGCAGTTCGACTTCGTAACGCAAGCCCAGATTGAGGGTCAGCCTGCGAGCTAATTTCCAATCGTCTTGCCCGAAGACCGCAAGGAACTTAGACTGCGCGGCGTATGAATCAGCCCGGTCCGCATAGCCTCCCGTCGGCAAGCCAAACAAGAACGAGGCCAGGCCTTGGCCAATCGGCGCTGCCGGTGAATTGTCCAGCGGTCCGCGCGTCCACAGCGTCCCAAACTCAAACGCCGGCGTAAAATTGCCGTAATACCAAGCGTTCTCCTGATACGCGCGGAATTCGGCGCCTGCACGCAGGCTATGGTTGGCCCGGTTGTGTGCGGCGCTCGCAGTAACGAAGTGATAGTTGGTCGCCCTGTAATAACCGCTGTCATGACCAATTGCCGTGTAATTCGTCACATTCAACCGGGGCAGCGTCGCCAGCTTCCGCGGTATCTGGTTTACGAGAGTCGCCGGGAAGCCGGCGCTGGTCAAATCGAAACCCTCGCTACCGACCGTTATCAATGTGTTGAGTCGGGCGATGCCGTAACGGAAGTTCAACACCAAATCCGGCCGGGCAGTGATGACGTCATCCAGCGTCAGGTTGAATCCCTTGGCGCGATCCGTCTGGCCAAGGAAATCATCCTGAAAGCCGCTGCTGTTTTGATTTGGGGTTTTTTCGGTGTCAGGCTGGAACGAAACGAAAAACCGTTGGCTTGGAGAAACGACATGGTCCACCCGGACAATTTGGATTAGGTTTTGAGGACGGTTAACCGGCGTCCCAATATAGTTGTTTGAGCCGTCCGCGGCGCCCGCTGTGGTCGGCATCGGGTAGTAGCTCATGAGCCGTTTGGCCAGAGGGTCGATCCGGCTGGCTGGAATTATGTTCCCCGCTAGCGGCTGGCGGCTGAAACGCCCACCCGCGGCGGGAGCGATCGTCGCCGGATCGTAAATCTGGTACTGTGCACCCAGAGCCAGCAAGGCGGAGAAATCGCCGTTCCGCTGCGGGACGGTTGGAACTGTGAGAGAAGTGACACGGGAAACCAAAGCCCGTGAGAACCGGTCCGCGGCGTAAGTCCAGAACGTCCGGTTCTTGCCGTTGTAAAGCATCGGAATCAAGACCGGGCCGCTCGCGGTCGCGCGGTACCGGTTCAGCCGCGTGGGTGGCCATGCCTCGGTGATCTTTTGCGGGGTGACCGGACCGGTGCTTAAATCGTAAATCCGCTTGTTGACGAAAAACGGCCGGGCATTCAGAGGCCGGTTGTTATGCGTGTAGGTCGCCGTACCGTGGAATTCGTTCGTGCCCGCTTTGGTTGTCATTGTCACCTGCGCGCCTGTGTACCGCCCGGAAGCCGCGTCAAAAGCCGCGGTATCGACGCGCACTTCCTGGATGACCTCCGGCGGGGGCGGAATGTTGATGTACCACTTCCGCATGTTCGGCACCCCGTCCAAGATTACTTGGTTGCTCGTAATCGACCCGCCGCTCGCTGAGAGTTCCGTCATCCGACGGATTTGGTTGGGCTGCCAGTTTTGTGTTGGCGCCCGCGAGTGGATGACTCCCGGCACGAGTTGTGTGAGGTAAAGCGTGTTAGCATGCGGTGTCGGAAGATCGCTCAGCCGCCGGCTGTCGATAACCTGTCCCAAACTAGCGGTCGCGGCATCAAGCAACGGCGCCTCGGTGGTGATCGTGATCGTCTCCGTCATCGCGCCGAGTTCGAGTGAAACGTCAACCGTCAACACGTCTCCCAGCCGCACCTCGAACGGCCCACGCTCTAGCCGCCTGAAACCGGGTGACTCCGCCACCAGGCGGTACTGTCCCGGAATGAGATTCCGCGCTTCATAGTTGCCCTGCGCGTCGCTTTCCGTGGCAATGGGGACGCCCGTGGCTGTGTTGATCAGCGACACCCGGCAACCCGGCACGACCGCACCGCTCGAATCCATCACCCGGCCAATTACCCGGCCGTAAGGATTCTGAGCCCAAAGCCCAAGAGTTGCCGTGATCAGGATAAGAGAGAAGCGTTCAATCGTTCTCATTTCTGTCGGGTCCTTTCCTGCCGCGCTCTCTTGTCAGGAGTTCTGCACAGAAGAACGTGATCTGCTCATTGCGGCCAACCGAATGTTATCGCTGTTTTGCTGAGGCGTCAAGAACAATCTGAGGATCGCTTCGCACCGGTTACAGAGCGCGTTCTTCGAGCGCGTCCTAGCCGCCTAGGGCTCCGGCCAGTTCAGGAAACGGTGCAGGAAACGGTAGGTTCCTACGCCGTGGATGGTGTGCGGGCCGTTGAAAAATTCGATCTCCGTACGGTCCGGAATGCCGAGCAGCGTGTAAAAGCGGCGAACCTTGGCGTATTCGTAGGCTACCCACTCGTCAATCGAGACGCCGTCATGATGCCCGCGCTCCACCATGAATGGCCGGGGCGCCATCAGCATCGCCATCTCTCCGTAGTTGAAGGTGTGGCCGAAGTCAAACTCATACATGTCGTATTCCTTCGTGTACACGTAATTGAACGGCTGGTCGAATCCAGCCGTTTTCCACACCCATTCGTTGAAGTCCGCCGAACAGATGGACAGGGCGTAACGTTCCAGAAGCGGCGGCACGCGCATCGCCGTCTTGCCTCCGTAAGAAATCCCATAAAAGCCGATCCGCGCCGGGTCCACGAAAGGCTGCTGCGAAAGCCACTCCAAGGTCCGCTCGTGCTGCCCAATGATGAACGAGAACAGGGATAGCTTCAGGGGGTTGGCTTTCCGCATCAGGACGCGGAAGGACTCTTCCCCAATGTAGGGGTTCTGGGGCGCGTACACCACGAAGCCCCTTTCAGCCAGCTCCGACGCCCATGGTCTGCGGCGCGCCGGGTCCGTCTCGAACGTGCTCTGCGGCGTGCCCTCGAGACCATGCTGGCAAACCACCACCGGGCGCCGCTCGCCCGGCTTGATTCCGTTCGGCAACAGTAACACTCCGGCGGCGAATACTCCGGGCCAAACAGGAATCTGGATGTCGTAGCCGGTCCAGCTTTCCCGGCGGTAGGCGAGCCTCGATCGCGCCTGTAACGGTTCGGAAGGCGCCGGCATCCGCCCGATCACTTCCTCCCAGAGATACCGCCGGTACCGCTCCGTGCTGCTCCGCCACTTATCAATCGACGAGGTGTCTGCCTTCGACCAGAACTTGCGCCGCACCAGGGGAGAGTTGCGGACCAGAGCCTGCGTGAATTCCACAAGCTGCTCCACCTGCCGCTTCTGCCGGGCAGGGAAGTCGAAACCGGACAGCGTCGCCTTGGGCGGAGCGCCCTGCGGCGCCAGCGCCGCCCGACTGCCGAGCGCCGCCAAGAACGCTCGCAAAGCGCCCTCGGACCCGGGCTCTCCTTGACCATCGCCGCTCGCCGTAAAGATGCACCTTTCCGCTGCCCCGATCTTCTCGAAAATCTGCCTCGCCCGGTCGAACTCGCGGCGGACTTCGGCCAAGAGCGGGCTTGTCAAGCGCCCTCGCGCCGCAGTGATCCGCTTGCCTTGAACCACGCGCCCTGTCGCCTCCGGCGGATAGTCGGTCTCGGGTCCGCGCGCCGCTTCCACCACCAAAGCCCGAGGCGCAATCAGACCCGCCAGTTCCGCGTCGCCGAATTCGTGCAGCAAAGTCCAAACGTTGCGGTAGATGGGTTCCTCCCACACCCCTTCCCGAGGCTGGAAGTGCCCGCTCACGGCGGCAGCCGCAATCCGCGTGTCCACAGCCGCGCTGTATAGCGCCACTAAACCGCCCTCGCCATATCCCACTACCCCGATGGGACGCGGCGGATGCGCCTTGGAGAACCAATCCACAGCCGCCAGGACCTTCTGCACTTCATACCCGATCACATGACGCCCCATCTCGAACGCCATGCGGTAAATGAACTCCCGGTGGCTTTGGTTCGTCGCGACGTTGATCCGAGGATTCCCGCTCCACCGGTCCGTGCGGTCAATCAACACCGGCACGAGCACTTGGCATCCGTTCTCGGCCAGCCTCCGGGCAAATTGCGACGCGGGCGGCACGCCCGGAACCAACCCCACGAGCGCCTCGGGCAGCCAATCGGCGTCCGGCAGGGCGATCACGCGCGCTACCGGCGCGGCGTCCGGCTCGAGCAGCAGTCCTTCGCCCTCCACTCCCAGCAGGACCGGCCACCGGACAGCGAAGATCCGGTATCCTTTGCCTTGCCCGGCCATCGCCGGCCGGCCCCACAAGGCATCTATGCCCGGCGCCTCGAACGGAACACGCTCGTCGACGGCGCCAATCACCTTTCGCAAACGCTGCCGGTTCTCCGCCACGGACCGCTCATAGGCTTCCGGAGACGAAAACTCGCGGCGCCATAACGCCTGCCGCTGTTCCGGCGAGCGCGCCAGCGCCTGATCGAGATACCGGCTGATGCCCTCCACCATCTGAGCCGCAAGCTCCCGCCCCGAAGCCGGCGTCTCGAAAGGTTGCGTGCCCGGCAGAGTCTGGCTAAAACCCAGCTCAGCGAAACAGAGAAGCGCAACAGCTACTCCAAGACGGCGCATCACAGATTGCCCTCCTGCTGAGCATACCTCAGGAGGGTACGCCGGCCTTTCACTCCCCGATCACCCGCGCGATCATCCGCTGCGTTTGCCGCCGGCGGTGCCACGACCTCCAAATGGGATGCATACCGCGCCAGAGTCCCAACATCACCGCCGCCGCCACCGGTCCGAACAATGCCACGCCATCCATGCACCCCAGCGTTGCAATTGGCGTGCCAGACGTAACTTCAATAAATCGAATCCGTTGACTATTCGGAAGCCGTGTCCCGTTCCGGCACGCCAAAATCTTGGCGTTCCGAAATGGGAAAGCGTCGCTTTCGCAGCGCGAGCCATTGCGGAAACAGCCCGGGATTCTCCAGCCACTCCAACATCCATAGAATCATCTCCTCTTTCGCCGCCCTCCGCTCTCCGCTGAGCCGCTTGAGAGCCAAACGAGCATGGTCCTTCGCCCGGATCACCGCGCGCCGGCACAGCATCCGCCGCTCGCGTCCGCCTGCCGCCTGATACTCGCCCAGGACAGCGAGCAAGGTCCGTTCCAGCTCAGCGAAATTATCCTGACGGACTCCTTCCACGAGCGGCGCCAGCGGCAAGCCGCTCTCCCTCAGGGCGCGCCGCAACGAAGTCTCCGATACCGGGGCGAACGTGGCGAGCAGCTCCTGAAATTCCTCTTCGCTCACCGGGGTTGCCGCGCAGCGTTTCGCCAAATGTTCGAGGATGGCTTTCTTTCGCCTAACGCCGCCCACGACGGTATTGTGCCACCGCGCGGTTGTGGGAGGCGATATCCACCGAGAACACATGTTCCCCCGAACCGCCGGGCTTCGCTACGAAATAGAGGAACTTGGTTTCAGCAGGGCGGAGCGCCGCGGCGAGCGACGTCTTCCCCGGATTGGCGATCGGTCCCGGCGGCAGACCAGCCACCTTATAGGTGTTGTATGGATGATCCCGTTCCAAATCCGACTTGAGGATCGCCCCCCGGTAGCGTCCTTCCAGTATCGCCGCATAGACCGTCGTCGGGTCGCAGTCCAGCTTCATGCCCAACTTGAGGCGATTGGCGTAAACCGAAGCCACCAGAGGTCGCTCCGCTTCAATGCCGGTTTCCTTTTCCACCATCGACGCCAGCGTGACCACGGCATGCACGTTCGTCCATTCCGGCGGGTCCAACTCCTTCCACACCTTCCGGAACTGATCCGTCATCTGCTTGCATAACTGTTCGGGGGTGACTTTTTTCGGCACATGATATGTGGAAGGAAACAGATATCCTTCGAGCGTCCGCGCTTGCGGAGCGATGTCCGCCACCAGGGAAGGGTTCCGGGCAGCCCTCAAGAAACGCGAAGCCGGCATGATTTTCGCCGCCTCCACCGCCTCGGCGATTTCGAAGATGTTATAGCCTTCGGGGATCGCCAACTCGTGGTAGACTACGTCTCCGCGCACGATCCGCCGGAAGACCTCCCAAGGCGAGGCGGCTTTCGCAAACCGGTACTCCCCGGCTTGCAGGCGCGCCGTGGGCCGCAGAACCCTTACCAGCAGAAATTGCCAGGAGTACCGGACCACTCCCGCCCGCGCCAGTTCCCGCCCCATCGTCCGGCTGCCGGTTCCTTTGGGAAAATCGAGCAGCACTTCCTGTTGAAACCCCGCATAGGGCTGAAAAAGACTGCCTACCGCCGCGCCAGCCAAGAGGACCACCGCCGCTACCGCCCAAGCCACCCGCCTGCGCTTGCGACGCGTCATGCCCGCGGCGGCTCCCAGGGGATTCCGGATCCGATCGCTCCGAGGTAGCTTTCGAGCAGCAGCACCGCCGACATACGGTCCACGGATTGCTTCTTGCGCCGCAGAGTGGCTTCGCCCTCTCGCAGCGCCCGCTCCGCCTCTCTGCTCGTCAGACGTTCGTCCCAAAACTCCACCGGCACGCCCGTCGCCGCCGCCAGCCGCGAAGCGAAATCCCGCACGTAAGCCGATTGCGAGCTCTCATCCCCGCTCATATGGAGCGGCAAGCCGACCAGAAACAGCCGCACGCCGCGCTCCGCCGCCAGCCGCCCGAGCAGCGCCAGGTCTTCCCTTAGATTCCTGCGCTCCAAAGTCTCCAAACCTTGCGCGGTGATGCCCAGCGGATCGCTGATCGCCAGCCCGATCCGGCGCTTGCCGACGTCCAGCGCCAGAATCCTGCCCTGAATCGATTTCTCCACGTGCGTTAATTTCATTATAAGAACCGCCGTGCTAGATTAGCCTTTGAGCAGGGTGAACGAGTGCTGCCTGTATCCCCATCCATGACCCCTGAATCCACCCGCAAATCGCGAGCGGCGGTGCTGAACCTGATCGCCTTGGCGGGCGTCATCGCCATGCTCTATTTCGGGCGGGCGTTCCTGATTACCCTGGTCGTGGCCATTATCATCTCGTTCCTGCTCGACCCGTTCGTGACGTTTTTCATGCGGTTCAAACTGCCGCGCGCGCTCGCGAGCTTCGTGGTTTGCGCGATCGCGCTCTTGGTGGTCTATCTCGCCGGACTCGGAGCGTATTCGCAGATCGCCGGTTTGGCCGCCGACCTGCCCCGCTATGGGCAGCGGCTGAGCGAACTGATCGACACCGTCAGCTCCAAATTCGAGGCTACCGAAACCGCCATCTATGAAACGGTGGTGCCGAAGCGGTTGCGCGAACGCCGCATCCAGGCGCCGCCTCCGGCGCCGGAACCCAAGCGCACCACCACCCGCCGCCGCACTCCGGAACCCGCCCCGCAGCAGCCGCAGCAGCCGGTGGTTCAGGACGTTCGCATCCGGCAGGAGCAGCTCCTCCTCCGGCAGCTTTACAACTACCTCTGGTCCATCTATGACGCCCTTCTGATGGCGTCCTTCATCCCGTTCCTGGTCTACTTCATGCTGAGCTGGAGGGAACACGTCCGGCGCACGTTTCTTCAATTCTTCGAAGGCGAAGAGCGCCTCGTAGCGGGCAAGAGCTGGCAGGGCATCGCCGACATGGTGCGCGCCTATGTCGTGGGCAACTTTCTCCTCGCGCTCATGGTCTCGGCGGTGAGCTGGGTGATTTTCGCTTCGGTGGGATTGCCCTATCCGCTGCTCCTCGCGCCGCTCAGCGGTTTTCTCAGCATGGTTCCCTACATCGGGCTGCCTCTGTCGCTGATTCCCCCGATCGCCGGAGGACTGATGGTCTGGGACAGCGTCGCGCCTTTCATCATCATCTCTTCCGTGGTGGCCTTTCTCCACTTAATCGCTTTGAACCTGCTCTACCCGAAGATCGTGGGCGCGCGGGTCCATTTGAATCCTCTCGTGGTCACCGTGGCGCTCATGTTCTGGGGCACTGTGTGGGGCGCGGCCGGTCTGGTGCTGGCCATTCCCATCACGGCGGGCATCAAAGCCGTGTGCGACAACGTGGAGAGCTTGCGTCCCTACGGGCGCTTTCTGAGCGATTGAAGGTGCGTCAGTCGCTTTTGACGAGGTCGTTCTGCTTGGTCCCCGGCCACAATTCGATGCCCAAGGCGAGCGCCGAACGGGCGAGCATATGAGCCGCCACCGGCGCGGTCAGGAAAACGAATCCCACCACCAGCAGCGCCCGCGCCGCCACGCCGAGCTCCTGAAAGTACACCGCCACCGCCAGCAGGGTGCAGGACAGCCCTAGCGTAGCCGCCTTGCTTGCCGCCTGCATCCGGGTAAGAACGTCCGGAAGGCGGAACACTCCGAGCGCCGCCAGGAACATGAACACTGCGCCGAATAACAGAAAAAACGAAGTCAGAATTTCCATCACCGGCTCCCCCGCATGGCCAAATACCGGGCGAAAGCCACCGTCCCCAAAAATGCGATCAAGGCCAAAACCACCGCCGCGTCCAGATACACCGTCTCGCCGCTCAGCACCGCGTGCACCGCGATGATGCCTACCGTGATGGTGCTCATCAAATCGAGCGCCACCACCCGGTCCGGAAGGCTCGGACCGCGCAGCAATCGCACCAGGGCCAGCGCCATGCCTGCCGCCAGCAGAAGCAAGGCGGTGGAGGCGGTCCATTCGATCAATCCCATTTCGGCGAACTTCATCGCAGAATCTCCAAAATCCGCTTCTCGAAACCTTCTTTAATGCCGCGCCGCACTGCGTCCGGATCTTCGCCGAACATCGCGTGGATCAGCAGCGTCTTCCGGTCCGGAGAAACATCTACCGACAGGGTTCCCGGAGTCAATGTCACCATGCCCGCCAGGAGCGTGATCTCTGCGTCGGTGGCGGCGTCAAGCGGAATCGCGATCAACGCGGGACGCATGTGAGACGTAGGGGTCACCACGTCATAAGCGACCCGGAAATTGGCAAGGACCAGCTCTTTCAGGAAGAATCCCAGCAGAGACACTGCGCGCCACGCCCGCAGGAAATACCGCGCCGGACCGAGCGCCCGCCGCGCGAACCACAAGACCAGGAAACCTAAAAGGTATCCCGCCGCCAGGTTCATAGGCGTGAACTGTCCGGTCGCCAGAACCCACATGATCGCCAGCAAGATGTTCCACAGCAGGAAATTCATGGACGCACTCCGAGAACCGCCCTGATGTACCCCTGGCGGTCAAGCAGTTGCCGCGCCGCCGCGTCCGACAGCTCGAACAACGGACCGGCGGAGAATCCTATCGTCACCGTACACAACGCCAGGAAGGCGATTGGTCCAAGCAACGTGAGGCCTACCGGCGCCGGGCTCAGCGGCTGCCGCGCCGGCTTCCAGAAAGCTTCATTCCAGATCTTCATCATCGAAAGCAGCGTCAATAGACTCACGGCTAGCGCCACGCCCGCCACCAGGAATTGCCCTCCCGAGATAGCCGCCTGCACCAGCGCAAGCTTGGCGAAGAATCCGGATAGCGGCGGCAGCCCCGCCAGAGACAGCGCCGGAATCAGGAACAGCACGCCCAAAGCCGGACGCAGCGCATTCAGCCCTCCCAGTTCTTTCAACTCGAAGGCGCCGCCCAGCCGGTGCGCCACGCCGCTCACCAGGAACAAATTCGTCTTCACGATGATGTGGTGCGTGATGTAAAAAATAGAGCCCGCCACTGCCAGCGGCGTATAGAGCGCCAGCCCCAGCACCATGTAACCGATCTGGCTCACGATGTGAAACGACAGAATGCGCCGGAATTCGTTCTGCGCCAGCGCTCCCAGAACGCCCGTGATCATGGTCAGCGCCGAAATCACCAGCAGCAGATTGTGGGTATAACCGGCGTCATGCACGAAGATGAGCGTGAAGGCGCGGATCAGGACGTAAACCCCCACTTTGGTCAGCAAACCCGCGAAAATCGCCGAAACCGGCACCGGGCATGTGTGATAGGAAGCCGGCAGCCAGAAAAACAGGGGAAAGACAGCCGCCTTCAATCCGAACGCCACCATGAAGAGCACCGCCAGCATGCTCTTCAACCCCGTCTCCGGCAACCGGTCGAGCCTCTGCGCCAGATCCGCCATGTTGAGCGTGCCCGCCAGCCCGTAGACCAGCCCGATCGACGACAGCAGGATCGCCGACGCCACCAGATTCAGCGTCACGTACTTGATCGATCCCTCAATCTGAGGCTCCTCGCCGCCCAGTGAAAGGAGGGCGAACGAGGATATCAGCATCACTTCGAACCAGACGTAGAGATTGAAAATGTCGCCTGTCAGAAACGAGCCCGAAACCCCCATCAGCAAGAGGTGGAATAGCGGATGGTATCCGAAGCTCTCGCGCCGTTTGTCGATGCTGCCGAGAGAGTAGACCAGCACCGAAAAGGACATGAAGCCCGCCAGGATCAGCATGATGGCGCTGAACAGGTCGCCCACCAGCGAGATGCCGAACGGCGCCGGCCAGGCGCCCATCTGCGACGTCTGAATCCCGCGCCAGTGAATTTCAACCATCAACCAGACGGAAACCGCCAGATGCGCGGCCGCCCCGGCGAGGCTTAGCCAGCGCTGCCAGACGGCGTGGCGGAAAGCCGCCAGGCACACCGCCGCGGTGATGGCGGGAATCACCAAGGGCATGGTCAGCGGCAGATTCATGTGTCCGTCCTGTCCAGCTTGTCCAAGTCGTCCGTCCCCGCGGTGCGGTACGTGCGGTGGATGAGGACCACGGCGAACGCCAGCACGCCGAAGCTGATGACGATCGCGGTCAACACCAGGGCCTGCGGAACCGGGTCCACGGTGACTGCTTGCGGCGCTTTCGCTCCCTCCGCCACGAGCGGCGGCGCCAGCCGGCGGAGCGTCGCGGAAGTGAACACCAGCAGGTTTACCGCGTGGCTGATGAGCGCCAGCCCGATGATGACTTTCACGATGCTGCGGCGCATCATCATGTACAGCCCCGCCGCGAACAGAACCCCGATGAGCACCGCCATCACGCTATTCACGGGTCTCCTCCGCAAGCGAAGTGATGATGAGCATGGCCATGCCGATTACCAGAAGATATACGCCCAAATCGAACAGAAGTGGCGTTCCCAGGTCGATCTTTCCCAGACCCGGCATATGAATGGTGGCCCAAACTCCCGTCAAGAAGGGCAGCCCGCTCAGCGGACCCAGCCAACCGCTGCCGATGGCGAGCAGGAGACCCGCTCCGATCAGCTTGAACGGATCCACTCCCAGGGCGCGGCGAGCCGTAGCGGCGTCAAACGCCACCCAGTAGAGCGCGAACGCGGAGGCGGCGATCAGCCCGCCGACGAACCCGCCCCCGGGCCGATTGTGTCCCCGCAGCAGCAGAAACACGGAGAACATCAGCAGCACCGGGAATAGCGCCCGCGCCGCCGTCACCAGAATCACGGAAGCCATGGCGTTCCTCCCTTGCCCGGGCGGAGCTTCAGGAGTCCAAAGACGCCCACCGCCGCGATCGCCAGCACGGTGATCTCGCCTAACGTGTCAAGCGCGCGGAAGTCCACCAGAATGACATTGACAATGTTCCGGCCATGCGCCGCAGGAACGCTGTTTTCCGAGTAATACCGCGCCAGCGTGGCGTCATGCGGCACTGCATTCACTGCCAGAATCGACGCCGTAAGCAGCGATCCGGCAGCCGCCGCCACCGCCAGATCCCTGATCCTGTCCCACCTGCCCGAGAGCCGCGCAAAACGGGGCAAGTGATACAACACCAGCACCAGCAGAATCACCGTCAGGACTTCCACGGAAAACTGCGTCATCGCCAAATCCGGCGCGCCAAATAGCAGGAACACTAGGGCGACGCCCAACCCGACCACGCCCAGCGCCGCCACCGACGCCAGCCGGGACTCGAACCGCAAGGCGGCAGCCGCCGCCACCGCCATCATCGCCACCAGCACCCCTTCATGGAATCGCACGTCCTGCCAGTCGTGATAAAAGGCCACGCCCCCGCGGGTAATCAAGGCGTGATAGCCCAGTCCGGTCGCTGTCAGGAGCACGATGAGCATGTAGTTGCGCAGCTTGCCGCTTTGAATGATCCGCGTGAGAAGGACTGCGAACGCGAGCGTCCCTTTGAGCGCCGCTCCATAAGCCGCCACGGGCCCGAACCGCAGCCCCCGGCGCACCGGACCGGCGATCCGCAGCAGCGCGTCCCGCTGCCAGTACGCGGCAAGTCCGAGGGCGATGACAGACAGAGACAGCAACAGCGGCGCATTGACTCCGTGCCACAACGACAAGTAGCCCGGGACTTCGCCGCCGGTGATCGATCGCGCGGCGGGCGCCACCAGCCACCGGTCCGCGAGCGGCGGAATCAAGCCGCACAACGCTCCCAGAGCGGCGAGCACCGCGGGCGGCGCCCACAGCAGAACCCCCGGGGCGTGAAAGTGCTCCGCCGCCGGCTCCCCGCGCAACGGACGCCAGGCGAGCAGCCCGGCAAGGAAAACCGAAACCACCCCGGCGGCGCCCGCCGCGGTAAAGCCTGCGGTTGTGAACCAGGGCGTCTCCCACAACGCCGCCAGCATCTGCTCTTTCGCCACGTATCCGAAAAAGGGCGGCAAGCCCGCGAGCGACGCTCCGGCTAACACCGCCCCCGCACCCGCCAGCGGCATGGATTTCCAAACGCCCCGCCATTCATACACGTCCCGGCTTCCCGTGGCGTGATCCATCAAGCCGGCGTACAGGAACAGGCTGGCTTTATAAAACGCGTGCGCGAGCAGCATGGCCATGGCCGCATACAGGGCTGCCGGCGTTCCCACGCCTATCAGCATCGTGAAGACGCCAAGCGAACCCACCGTCGAGTACGCCAGCATGCGCTTGCCGTCTCGCTGCGGCACGGCGGCAAGGAAGCCCACCGCCACGGTCACCGCTCCGGCGCCGGTGACGAGCGCCCGCCACAGCTCCGAATCCGCCGCCAGCGGCGTCAATCGCGCCAGAAGATAGACGCCCGCCTTCACCATCGTCGCCGAGTGCAGATAAGCGCTAACCGGCGACGGCGCTTCCATGGCGGAAGGCAGCCAGAAATGGAATGGAAACTGAGCCGACTTCGTCATCGCTCCGGCGATGATCAGCACAATCGCCGGAACAAACCAGGGATGCTCCCGCAGCGCCGCGCCGCGGGCGAGGATGGTGGAAAGTTCGTAGCTTCCGCCGGCGGCGCCCAGCATCACCAAGCCGGCGAGCAGCGCCAACCCGCCCAAACCCGTCACCAGCAGCGTCTGCAACGCCGCGTCACGCGCCTCCGCACGCTCGTGATCGAAGCCAATCAGCAGGAAGGAACTCAAGCTCGTCAGCTCCCAGAAGACGAACAACAGCATCACGTTGTCCGCGGTCACCAAGCCGAGCATGGAGGCGAAGAAAAGCAGCAGGTAGCTGAAGAATCGCCCCAAGCGCGGGTCGCCCTTCAGGTAGGCGCTCGAATACAGGAAAATCAGCACGCCGATCCCGCAAATCAGATAGGCGAACAGCAGTCCCAAGCCATCCAGCGTGAAAGAGAATTGAACGCCTAGCGGAGGCGCCCAATTGAAGCCGCTGACCGGAACGCCCCGGGATGCCGCCCAAGCGATGTAAGCGCCCGAACCGAGAGGGAAGAGCGCCAGCGCGGGCGCATGGCGCGGCTTCCAGCGCACCAGGGCAGGCGCGGCGGCAGTGGCCGCTAATAAGATGGCGAAAAGGAGCCACATTGCAGTCTCAGATCGATTCCGCTCCCGTCTAACGCTGCAAATCTCCGCCGCTCATTCGACGTTTTGACCAATGTAACAAATGCGGCGCGGCAGGCAGACTGCGGGGATCTCGGATCACTATCCTAGATGTTTATGCGGTTCCGGGAGTTGCATCAACCGGCGGCGCGCGCCTCGCGCAATGCCCCGAACAAAGCCGCCAAGTTCTCCACCGGCGTCCGCGCCTGAATGTTATGGATCGCGTTGAATACGAACCCTCCGCCTTCACCAAAAATGCGGCAGCGCTCCAGCACCTCCGCGCGCACTTGTTCCGGCGTGCCGAAAGGCAATGTCTTTTGCGTGTCCACGCCCCCTCCCCAAAACACAAGCTGATCGCCGTACGTTCGTTTTAAATGCTCCGGCGCCATGTTCGCCGCAGAGCACTGCACCGGGTTTAAAATGTCGAAACCCGCTTCAATGAAGGACGGGATGAAGCGCTCCACCGAACCGCAGGAGTGCTTGAACGTTTTCCACGCCGTGTGCTTGTGAATCCAGTCGTTGACGCGCTTGTAATAGGGAAAATACAGCTCCCGGAACGCCGGCACGGAACAGAACGCGGAAGACTGTGTTCCAAAATCCGTGCCGCAGATAAACACTACCGAAACCAGGTCGCCTACCCGCGCGTGGATCTTCGCCAAGTTTTCGATGCCCACCTCGCACTGCCGCTCGAAAATGGCGTGCACATAGTCCCGCCGGCTCGCCGTCGACATGTACCATTCGGCGATGTCGCGAATGCCCTTGGGATGTTTTAGAAAAGGCGCCGGCACAAGGGCGATGTCGCCGAACGCCGTTCCGCCGAAGGTCGCCACCACGGGCAGCCCCGTCGCCGCGGCTTCCTTCACCGCGCGCTCGAAGAAATCGAGGTCCTCTTCAGTGACCGGTTGGAACTCCTCGAGATTGTCCTCGACGTTGAGGCGTTCCTCGTCGATTGGTTCTTGCCGGACGATGGTGTCGAAAAAATAGCCGCCGGCAGGCATCCGCCCGCTTGGCGGCGCCGAGGTGTCTCCCTCCGGGTAAATCAGAATATCGCCGCTCGGCTCGGTTGTGGTGCGGAAGTGCTCTGAAACCAAAACCTCCAAGCCGTCCGGGCAGCGCCACATCTTCCAGTTTTCGTTCGGAAAACCGAACATCGTCTTGCGCGGATAGACGCCGATAGTGTCTACCCCCATCGCTTCGCGCAGGTCGTCTTCGACCAAACCCAGCATCTGATACGGCTCGTGCACCTTCACCGGGCGCTTCTCCAGCCCGAAATAATCCCGTAGAGCCGCCACGCAGCTAACGTGAATTCCCGTCACCGCCGTGCTGCCGAAGTCCACCGGAATCCTGTCCGGCTGTTTGTGGCTAAGGGCGGATTCGATTCGCTCTTTGCTGTTCATTGCGTTCGCTCGGTCCTTTCGACAGAATAGGACAAATGCTTTTCCCGTTGATAGTGCTGATGCTAGCCGCTCCGGGCGCGGGGGTTGCCCAGCGTGTGAGCCTCTCCCTGAATGGGACGTGGGAAGTGGCTGACGGCATGTCCGCCACCGAAACACCCCGCGCTTTCCCTCACAAAGTATCCGTGCCAGGATTGGTGCGCACCGCCGTTCCGCCGTTTCCCGACGTGGACCGTTTCGAGAGCTACGAATGGCTCGAACGCGGCATCCGGCGAAAGGAATTGCCCGAGTCCATGCGCGCGCCTGTGCCGGGGCGCTCGCGCCAGCCGCGCAATTACTACTGGTATCGCACGCGCTTCAGGGTGGAGAAGCCCCGCTCCGTCGCCATCCTGCGCATCGCCAAGGCGCAGTTCGGAACGGCGGTGTGGCTCAACGGCGTGAAAGTAGGCGAGCACCTCGGTTGCTTCACTGCCGGCTATTTCGATGTCACCAAGGCTTTGCAGACCGAAAACGAGCTGCTCGTGCGCATCGGCGCGCATCCCGGCGTGCTGCCTGTCTCCGTCCCCTGCGGCACCGATCAGGAAAAACGGTGGTGGACGGCGGGCATTTATGACAACGTATCGCTCATCCTCGCTGACAACCCGGTCATCGAGTGGGTGCAGGTCGCTCCGCGAATCCAATCTTCCGAAATCATCGTCGAGACGCGTTTGAAAAACTACGGCGCCGCGCCGGTTGCCTTCACCCTTGCGCACAAGGCGGGCGCTGCGGCGGCTTCGCAAAAGATGTCGCTGCCAGCCGGTGGAGAGCAAACCGTGCGCCACACGCTGAAAATTCCCAACGCGCGGCTGTGGTCGCCCGAAACGCCGCACCTTTACACGCTCGAATCCTCGACCGGCGGCGACACCCTGAAAACCCGCTTCGGAATGCGCGAATTTCGCTTTGACACCGCCACCAAGCGCGCCTACCTGAACGGTAGGGTCTACTTCCTGCGCGGGTCCAACATCACGCTGCATCGCTTCTTCGAGGACGAGAAAGCGGGCGGTCTGCCCTGGAATGAAAAGTGGGTGCGCCGGCTGCTGACTGAAGTGCCGAAGAGCCTCCACTGGAACGCATTCCGCTTTTGCATCGGACCCGTCCCCGAGATGTGGTTCGACGTCGCGGACGAGACCGGACTGCTCATTCAGAACGAATTCTTCATTTGGCAGTACCGCAAGGAGTGGGACACCGAAGAAGTCATCCGGCAATTCAAAGATTGGATGCGCGACCATTGGAACCACCCGTCGGTCGCGATTTGGGACGCCGACAACGAAACCCGCGAAGACCTTCTCGCGCACATTATCCGCAGCGTGAGGGGATTGGATTTGTCCAACCGTCCTTGGGACAACGGCTATAACCCGCCGGTGGGTCCGGACGACCCGATCGAAGACCACCCTTACCTGTTCAGCCGCCTGACATCGCCGGCGCGGACCTTCAGCCCGGTGGAGTTGGAGCAGATGACCGGCGCGAAGAGCACCAACTCGCCTCATCCTTCGTCGCACGCCGTCATCCTCAACGAGTACGGATGGCTGTGGCTGAACCGCGACGGCTCCCCCACGGAGCTGACCAAAGCCGTCTATGAGAAGCTCTTGGGACCGAAATCCACCGCCGAACAGCGGTTTCAAACGTACGCCTACTATCTCGCCGGGCTGACGGAATTCTGGCGTGCGCACCGCAACTTCGCCGGCGTGCTTCACTTCACGCACCTCACGTCGAGCTACGACGGCGCCTACACCTCCGACCATTGGTCTGACGTCGAGAATCTCAGACTGGAAAAGCACTTCGAGGAATGGGTGCGCGAGGCTTTCCGCCCGCTCGGCGTCTACATCAACTTCTGGCAGCCCCGGATCGCCGCGGGCGCCGACCGCCGGTTCGCCGTGATGGTGATCAACGACCTGTACGCACCCGCCGCGGGCGAACTGCGCCTCACGCTCGAAGACGCCAAAGGAACTGTCGCGGCGCAAACCCGGGCGGCTTTCGACGTGCCCGGACTTGGGCAGCAAACTTACTTGCTGGATTTGAAGCTGCCCTCGCAGCCAGGCGACTACTTGCTACGGGCGGTGGCGCAACCGAAATCGGGCCAGCCCACGCTCAGCCGGAGAAAAGTCACGCTGACTTCAGCCGCTAAATGAGCGGGGCGCGAACAATTTAGACGCGGCTGGTGATGATCCGGTCGATCATCCCGTAGTCGAGCGCCTGCTGCGGGTCCATGATGTAGTCGCGGTCCACGTCCCGCGCCACGCGCTCTACCGCCTGCCCGGTGGCGTCCGCCAGGATCTGGTTCAGCGTCTCGCGCATCCGCAGAATCTCCTTGGCGTAGATGTCGATGTCGGTCGCCTGCCCCGCGAGCCCGCTCATCGAGGGCTGATGGATCAGAATGCGGGAATGCGGCAGGCTGTAGCGCTTGCCGCGCGTCCCGCAGGCGAGCAAAACCGCCGCCATCGAAGCCGCCTGCCCGACGCAGTACGTGACGATGTCCGGCTCCACCAACCGCATCGTGTCCAGGATCGCCAAACCTGCGGTGATTGACCCGCCCGGAGAGTTAATGTAGAGCGAGATGTCCCGCTCCGGGTCTTCCGCCGCCAGGAAGAGCATTTGAGCAATCACCAGGTTGGCGACGTTGTCGTCGATCGGCGTGCCCAAAAAAATAATGTTCTCTTTGAGCAGCCGGGAATAGATATCGAACGCTCGTTCCCCACGCGAGGTCTGTTCGACCACCATGGGCACAAGTACGTTGTGGATCTTCGGCGACGAGTCCTTCATCGGTCCCCTTCGGACCTGGAGAAGTACGCCTCACCGCGCCTTTTTCGCTTTGGCCGCCTTCTTGTCGAGAGCCCGTTTTTTCTGCTCCATCGACCTGGCGAGATCAGCGATGGTTGTTTTCTCCAGGTACTCTACGATCGTATCACGAACCCTCTTCCAGTTGTCGTGCATCCCGCAAGGCTGCTCGTCGTTGCACTCAGCCATACCCGCGGGGCAGCGATGGAAGTCTCCCAGTCCGTCCACCGCGTCCACGATTTGCAGCATGGTGATTTCCTCGGCGGGAATCCGCAGCGCAAAACCGCCGGTAGGACCCTTGCTCGACCGCAGGTAGCCTTTCCGCGCCAGTTGCTGGAGGATTTTCGCCAGGAAGTGAGCCGGGATCTCGGCTTCCTCCGCGATGTTCTTCACCATCGCGTACTTGCCGTCCTCAATCCCAGCCAGTTGCACGAACGCGCGGATTGCATACTCCGCGGAGCGTGAATAGATCATCTTGTCCCCTCAGACAAAGTGGAATTAAATACGTCTCCATCTTAAAAGGGGAATGCGCCCGGTTGCAAGTGTTATTTCGGAGTCGACCCCGGGAGCGGGCGGCGGAAACGCCCGGTGTGAACGCTTAAGTTAAGCTTACAGTTCGCCGGCGTTTTGTGCCTGCAAGGCATTGCGAAACCCTGGGAAGTGTTTCAGTTATCGATACTTGGACGTATCATAAGGCTATGGCCAGCCGGATGAAAGACATCGCCCGGGACGTCGGGGTCTCCGTCATCACCGTTTCCAAAGTTTTGCGGAACCATCCCGACATCAGCGAAGAGACCCGCCAGAAGGTGCTCAAACGGATGAAGGAGCTGAACTACCGGCCCAATCTCGCTGCGCGGGCGCTCGTCACCGGTCGCACGCTGAGCATCGGGCTGATCGTTCCGGATCTGGTGCATCCCTTTTTCGCCGAAGTCGCCAAGGGGCTCGCCGGGGTCTTGCGCGAGAAGGGCTATGGTCTGCTCATCGCCTCCTCGGAAGAAAACGCCGATCTTGAGAGGCAAGAAATCGACCAAATGCTCGCGCGCGGGGTCGACGCTTTGGTCATTGCTTCGGCGCAATGGACAGTGGAGAGTTTCCGGCTCATCGAAGAGCGCAAGGTCCCGTATGTGCTCGTGGACCGTCAGTTCGCCGGACTTGCGGCGAATTTCGTGGGCATCGATGACGAAGCCGCAGGCTTGGTGGCCACCGAGCACCTGATTGCCACCGGGCGCCGCCGCATCGCCCACATCCGCGGTCCCGCAGTGAGCACCGCCGTCGGGCGCTTGGCGGGTTACCGGCGCGCTTTGCTCCGGCATGGCATCGACGCGCCGCCCGAGTACGTGGTTCAGGAGGAGACCGGCGATGAAGCGGGCGACGCGAGCGGCCGGAGGGCGATGATTCAGTTGCTCAGCTTGGATCCCCGTCCTGACGCCGTGTTTTGCTATAACGACCCCGCCGCGATGGGAGCCATGATGGCCATCCTGGAAGCCGGTTTGAAAATACCAGACGACATTGCCGTCATCGGATGCGGCAACGTCGTCTATGCGCCCTTCCTGCGGGTCCCGCTTTCGTCCATCGACCAAAGCAGCGCGCTCATCGGCAGCCGCGCCGGCGAGCTCGCTCTGAAGCTCATCGAATCGAAGTCGCCGCCGAAACCGGAAACCATCCTGATGCCGCCCCGTTTGGTCGCTCGGGCGTCCACCCTGGGCGCCGGCGGCGGGAATGAACCGGCAGGCTGAAGGATCACACATTGCGTCTTCATTCGAGGGAGGTAAGCTGACCTCACAGCGCCTGTGGCGCGAGCTTTAGCTTGCGGCGTCCCCACTCATGGGGACGCCTGCGCCTCCATGAGTGGAGGCGCTGCAAGCAAGAGTGCTTGCGCCACAAGGGTGGTGGTTGTGCCTCCCCAAGAGTGGGTACGCCTGGAGTTTCTGGTAAATGTACAAACTCCAAGCGCCTCCATGAGTGGAGGCGCTGCAAGCAAGAGTGCTTGCGCCACCGGGTGGGAAGGCGGCGGGCGAAGGGTTGACAGGGGCACAGGGGGGCAGGGCGCCGGGCGCCGCGATAGCCCCGCATCCTCAGTTCGTCGCCGGGCTGCGGTTTTCTCCGAACAGCGAGAAATTCAGCAGTCCACCCAAACGCTTTTTGGCCGGCGCCGGCGCCGCCTCTTCGGGCGGCGGGACGAGGCTCTTGGCGAATTCTTTGAACCGCTTGCCGAGCTCGCTTGCGCCATCCACCGCCTTTCCGTCCTGCGTGGCGCGTTGCACCGCGGTGTAATCGTTGGGAAAGACAGCCGCCACGGGAGCTCCCAACAGCGATTCGACGTCCTTCGGCGACACCGCACCGCGTTTCTGTGCACGGTTGATCACCAACGATACGCGGTCAGCTACGTCTATGGAATGGAGGAACTTAAGCTTCTCTTTCGCTAAGTGAAGGGCGGCGATCTCGGTGGTGGTGACCAGGAAGACTGTCTTTGCCTCCTGCATGATCTCTGAGGAGTAGCGCTCGAGATTTCCCGACAGATCGGCGCACACCACGTCGTACTGGCGGCGAACAAAGTCCATGAGATAGCGGACCTGGATCCCTTCGATGCGCAGATGGGGATTCACTCCCCCGGAGTGCAACAAATCCAAGTTTCCATAACAGCACACAAGCTGCGGCCACAAGTTCTCATCCAGACTGTCGGCCCGTTCGCACGCATCGGCGATCGAGTACGAGTTGTCCAGTTTCAACAAGAACCGGAGAATCCCGGAGCTCAGGTCCAAGTCGATGAGCAAAGTTCTTGTATCCGGCAGTCGCGACACAGCCACGCCGGCGTTCAACGCCACCGTGGAGCAGCCCACCCCCGCCTTGGCAGGCAAAAAGGCGTACACCCGGTCTGTGGCCCCGTGCTGGGGCGGGCGGCGCGCTAGCTCTTGCTCGATGCGGGCTAGGATCTCGGCGAATGTTCCTGGTGAAAGCGGCAGCGCCAGGAATTCCCGGACCCCCATCCGCATGGCGTCCAACAATAGCTGTGGGTCGCAGCTCCGGTGCGTCCCCACGATCTGGACTCCCGGCGTCTCCCGTTCGAGCGTGACGACGGCGTCCCGGGCCTGCGCCACCGAGTCCATCCCTAAAAACACAATGTGGGGCGCATGCGCCCGGACGATCCGGACAAGCTTCAACCCGTTCGGGTACTCCGCCACTCGCCGGACCACCGCCACCTTACCGAATTCCTGGAGAAAATTTTCCAGAATCTCTCCGAATCCCTCGTCGGGGCTAATGATGATGCTTCGAAGCATGGCTCGCCCTTAAACTCCTAGTCCCATATCGGTCGAAACGCCGAGCTTCTGTAGGGCCTTTCGGTTCAGGTAAAATCAACAATATGCGGGGAAACGACAAAGTCATCGCCTATCTCAATGAAGTGCTCAAAGCGGAGCTGACCGCCATCAACCAGTACTTCCTCCACGCGGAGATGTGCGAAAACTGGGGGTACGAAAGCCTGGCGGACTATACCAAGAAAGAGTCCATCGACGAAATGAAGCACGCCGAAAAGTGCATCGAGCGGATTCTCTTTCTGGAAGGCACGCCCATCATGCACGAGCTGTTCCCCTTGCGCGTCGGGCAGAACGTCAAGCAGCAATTCGAGAACGATTTGGCGCTCGAGCTGGAAGCCATACCGCGCCTCAACCGGGCCATTCAAGCCGCCGTCGAAGCCGGCGACAATGGCTCCCGGGAGCTGTTCGAGCAGATCCTCGTGGACGAAGAACACCATGTGGACTGGCTGGAAGCCCAACTGCACATGATCCGGGAGATGGGCTACGAAAACTACCTCGCACAACAATTGAAGAAGGAAGATTGAAACGATGAGCGGCCAGGAACAGGATTTCCCGCTTCCGCCGGCCAGCTTTGAATTTCTGGTGCTGTCATGCAAGATGCAGGCGGAAGCGCATCTTGGCTTGTTCCCCGGCGGGAAGGATGATGAGCCCCCGGAGCGGAACTTCCCGATGGCGCGCCATGCCATCGATTTACTGGCGGTTTTGCAAGAGAAAACCAAGGGCAACCTGACCCTCGAAGAGCAGCGGCTGCTCGATAACTCGCTCACGGAGCTGCGCTTCCGGTATATCCAGCTTCTCGAAGAGAGCAAGAAGCAGTCCTGAATGCCGGAACCGAAGCCCCCGACCATCATTACCGTCCTCGGCTCCGGCACGAGCGTCGGCGTGCCCACGATTGGCTGCGACTGCGCCGTGTGCCGGTCAGCCGATCCCCGGGACAGCCGCCTGCGCCCGTCCATTCTCGTCCGGCGGGGCGAGGTGAACGTCCTCATCGACACCACGCCCGACCTCCGGCAGCAAGCCCTCCGGGCTGGTTTAACCAGAATTGACGCCATTCTTTACACCCACGCCCACGCCGACCATATCCTCGGGCTCGACGATGTCCGCCCCTTTAACTACCACCGCCGGGATCCGATTCCCATCTATGGTTCCGCGGAAACGCTCGACGCCTTGCGCCGCTGCTTCTCGTACATTTTTTCCGGCGAACGCTCAGAATCTTCGATGCCCCGGGTCTCGTGCCACACGTTCGATTCCGCGCCCATCCCCATCGGAGACCTGACTTTCACTCCGGTGAAGCTCGCGCACGGCAGCGGAGTATCCTACGGCTTCCGTTTTGGGCGCGCCGCCTACCTCACCGACCATAGCGACATCCCAGAGGAGTCCATTCCGCTCCTCGAAGGGCTCGACGTCCTGTTCCTTGACGCACTGCGCCACAAGCCCCACCCCACGCACTCCACCGTCGAACGCTCTCTCGCTTGGGTCGAGCGACTAAAGCCGGCGCGGGCGTTCTTCACCCACATCTGCCATGACCTGAGCCACGCCCGGCTAGAGAGCCTGCTCCCGCCCCACGTCCGCCCGGCGTACGACGGATTGGAAATCACCGTGGAGGACGCCCCGTGATCTACCGCGGGCTGGCTTCCATAGGACCGGATTTCGGCCCGAGCGCCGTCACCATCGGTAACTTCGACGGCGTGCACGCCGGTCACCGGCGCATCATGCGGCGCGCGGTGGCGCTCGCCGCGGAAACCGGCGCCACGCCCACGGTGCTGACCTTCGATCCCCACCCGGCTACCGTGGTGGCGCCGGAGCGAACTCCCCGGCTCCTGTCCACCCTTGAGGAAAGAGCCGAGCTCATGCGGCAGGAAGGGATCGAGCGCGTGGTTATCTTGCCGTTTGACCGCGCCTTCTCCAGCCTTTCGCCGGAAGAGTTCGCCCGCGACGTCCTAGCCGGCGTTCTGCAAGCAAAGGCGGTGCTTGTGGGCGAAAACTTTCGCTTCGGAACGCGCCAAACCGGCGACGTCGACGTGCTCCGGGCTCTCGGCGAGATTTACGGGTTCCGCACGGAAGTCGTGAGCGGCGTTCGGCTCAGGGGCGTCTTGGTTTCGAGCACGGTAATCCGCGGTCTGATCGAGCGCGGGGAGGTTTCGCGCGCCGGCCGCTTGCTCGAGCGCCCGTACGCGCTCCAAGGTCCGGTCGTGCCCGGGCGAGGCATCGGGCGGCAGCGCACCGCGCCCACTCTGAACCTCGAAACGCCCGCCGAAGTGATCCCCGCCCGGGGGGTCTATATCACCCGCGCTTGCGACGTGAACGACGCTTCGCGGACATGGGCTTCCGTGACGAATGTCGGAGTTCGCCCGACCTTCGGAGGAGGTCCGCTGACCATCGAGACGCACCTGCTCGAGCCGCTGGACGGACCCGACCCGCTGCGGCTCCGGGTGGAATTTCTCCGCCGCCTGCGCGACGAGCGCCAATTCGACTCGCCGGAAGAGCTCAAAGCGCAAATTTTGCGCGATGCTGCTACGGCTCAGAAGTTCTTCCGCCGCCTCGGCCGCGTTGGGAAAGTGATAACCTGTTAAGTTAGTTCAAAAACCAGCAATTCCTTCAGGAGATTTCATTCATGCCCCTAGTTTCAATGCGTCAACTTCTCGATGAAGCGGCCAAGGGCGGTTATGGCGTGGGCGCTTTCAACGTGAACAACATGGAGCAGATCCAGGCGATCATGGAAGCGGCTCGCGAAACCAAGTCGCCGGTGATCATTCAAGCCAGCCGCGGCGCGCGCTCCTACTCCCAGGACCGGTTCCTGTATCACCTGATGATCGCCGCCACGGAGCTGTATCCCGAAATCCCCGTGGCTTTGCACCTCGACCACGGCAACAGCCCTGCCACCTGCAAGTCCGCCATCGAAATGGGCTTCACCTCGGTGATGATGGACGGCTCGCTGCTCGAGGACGGCAAGACGCCTTCGAGCTTCGACTATAACGTCAAGGTCACCCGCGAAGTGGTGGAAATGGCGCACGAGAGGGGCGTCACCGTGGAAGGCGAGCTCGGCTGCTTGGGCGGCATCGAGGATGGTCACGGCGCCGGCACGGACGGGCTCTCCCACCTGACGGATCCCGACCAAGCCGTCGAGTTCGTCGAGAAGACCGGCTTGGACGCTTTGGCCATCGCCATCGGCACCAGCCACGGCGCTTACAAGTTCTCGCGCAAGCCCACCGGCGAAGTGCTGAAGATGGACCGCTTGATCGAGATTCACCAGCGCCTGCCCAAGACGCACCTCGTGATGCACGGGTCTTCGAGCGTCCCGAAGGAATTGCAGGACATCATCAATCAGTACGGCGGCAAGCTGAAGCCTACTTTTGGCGTGCCGATCGAAGAGATCCAGCTCGGCATCCGCAACGGCGTCCGCAAGATCAACGTTGACACCGATAACCGCCTGGCCATGACCGGCGCGATCCGCAAAGTTCTCTGGGAGACGCCCGAGAAGTTCGACCCGCGCGACTATCTTAAACCCGCCCGCGAGGCGATGAAGAAAGTGGTCGCCGAGCGAATGGTGCAGTTCGGCCAAGCCGGCCACGCGGGCGATTACGAGCCCATCCCGCTGTCCGAGATGGCGGCCATGTACAAGGCGGGGAAACTGTAGTTCCCGCCGCCAGTCAAAGAACCCCGCCGCCTGCCCGTCTCAGGCGACGGGGGCGGGTTCCTCCTCTCTTTTGCGAAGCGAGTAGCCCTCCCACCGCGCGATGACCGCCGTGGCGAGACAGTTGCCTAAGACGTTGACCGACGTCCGCGCCATATCGAGCACGGCGTCAATGCCGAGCAGCACAGCCACGCCTTCGAGCGGCAGCTTGAACGTCGCCAGCGTGCCCGCCAGGATCACCAACGCGGCGCGCGGCACCCCGGCTACGCCCTTGCTCGTGAGCATCAGCGCCAGCATCATCATGAGCTGTTGGGTCCAGCTCAGCTCAATGCCAGCCGCCTGCGCTACAAAAATCGAGGCGAGCGACAGGTACAGCGTGCTCCCGTCCAGGTTGAAGCTGTAGCCGGTCGGAATCACGAAGGCGACGATGTGTTTGGGCACGCCCATGCGCTCCATATTCTCGAGCGCCTTGGGCAGCGCCGCCTCGCTCGAAGCTGTGGAAAAGGCGATGAGAAACGGCTCCTTGGCGGCTTGGAAGAATGGACGCAGCGGCACCCGGGAGATGGCGATCACCGCGCCTAGCACCACCACGACGAAGATCAACTGCGCCGCATACATGGTCAGCACCAGCTTCCCCAGGTGCACCAGCACGCCAAAGCCCTTCTTGCTCACCGTGACGGCGATGGCGGCGCCCACTCCGAACGGCGCCATGTACATGACGTACTTGGTGTAGCGGAACATGACTTCTGCCAGGGATTCGCAGAACCGCACCACCGGCGCGGCTTTTTCGCCGATGGCGGCGCAGGCGGCGCCGAAAAGAAAGGCGAAAACGACAATCTGCAGGACTTCGCCTTTCGCCATGGCGTCGATGATGCTCGAAGGAAAGGTGTGCTCCAGGATGGCGCTCAACGTGGCGTGACCCTGCGGCAGCCCCTCGGAGGTTCCCGCTTCGAGCTTCATGCCTTCTCCGGGCTTTACGATATTGACGATGCCCAAGCCGAGGAACAGGGCGATGGTGGTTACGATCTCAAAATAGACGATCGCTTTGACGCCGATGCGTCCCATGGCTTTGATGTCGCCCGTTCCGGCGATGCCGTAGACCAGCGTTCCGAAAAGCAGGGGGGCGATGATGGACTTCACCAGCCGCAGGAAGATATTGCTCACCGGCTGCAACGCTTGCGCCGCCGCCGGCGCCAGCACCCCGAGCGCGATGCCCGCCGCCATGGCGATGAAAATCCACCCCGTAAGAGAGATCCGCTTCACCGTTCACCCCACTTTAACTTCTTACGCAGCACGTCGAAAAACCGCATCTTCGGAGGGCGGATCAGGCTCAGCTTCTGAGACGCCGCCCGGCAAACGATCAAATCCCCGCTCAGCATCGGCTGTCCGATCTGCCCGTCAATGGTCAAGTATGCCGAATTGTCCTCCGCGTTGACCACGACGCGAATGACCGAGGTGTCCGGAACCAGCACCGGGCGGTTGGTCAGCATATGCGGGCAGATCGGGGTGATGCAGAGCGCCTGCACAGTCGGGAAAATGATCGGTCCTCCCGCGGCGAGCGAGTACGCCGTAGAGCCGGTGGGCGTCGCGACGATCAAGCCGTCCGCCTTGTAGGAGCAGACGAACTGCGCGTCCACATGGGTCTCCAGATCGATCATGCGCGCCAGCGCCGCCTTGGTGATCACCACATCGTTCAAGGCGGTGTAAGTCGAAACCGTCTGCCCGCGCCGGATCAGCTCGCAATCGAGCATGCGCCGGTGTCCCACGCGATGCTCGCCGCGCAGCGCCCGTTCGAGTTCGGGGTACAGCTCTTCGGCGGTGATGGCGGTTAGGAAACCGAGTCCGCCGAGGTTGACGGCGAAAAGTGGGATGTCCCGCCCGCCGATCGCCCGCGCCGCCGACAACAGCGTGCCGTCGCCTCCTAACACGATCACCAGCTGAACGCCTTCCGGCACCTCTTCGCGGGGCAACCCGCGCTTGCCGAGGTATGTTCCGGTTTCTTCGTCGAAGCGCGCTTGAATACCCCTGCGCCACAGCCACTCAAGGAGCTCCGGCACGATGTCCCACGCCAGGGGAACGTCCGGCTTCGTCATGATGCCGACAACTTCAACGGGTTGCATAAAGCAGGAACTCCTTGTTTCCCTCAGCGCCGGTAATGGGGCTCTCGATCACCGACCCGGTGAAGCCCAGCCGCCTCACAGCCTCCATCACCTTCTCGCATGCGGCGCGGTGCGCCTCCGGATCCCGGACGATGCCGCCCTTGCCCACCTGAGCGCGCCCGCACTCGAACTGCGGCTTGATCAGAACCACCATCCCGCCGCCCTCGCGGAGGAGCGGCGCCACGGCCGGAAGAATCAGCGTAACCGAAATGAAGCTCACGTCGCACGTGGCCAGATCCACCGGCTCGGGCACGTGCTCCGGGCTGAGGTAACGGGCGTTGATCCCCTCCCTGACGATGACGCGGGGATCGTTGCGCAGCTTCCAGTCGAGCTGTCCCGCGCCCACGTCGATGGCGTACACGCGCAGCGCGCCCCGTTGCAGCAGGCAGTCCGTGAAGCCTCCGGTGGATGCGCCGACGTCCAGACAAACCTTGCCTTCCACCCGGATGCCGAAATGATCGAGCGCCGCCGCGAGCTTGACGCCGCCCCGGCTGACAAACGGCAAGCCCGCCGCCACTTCGATGCAGCTGTCGGCCGGAACCGCTTGGCCCGCCTTGTCCACGCGCCGCCCGCCGACGGTCACCGATCCCGCCAGGACCAGCGCGCGGGCTTTCTCCCGCGTGGGCGCTAACCCGCGCTCCACCAGCAGTTGATCGATACGCCGCTTGGACGCGCCGGCGGTCATTTCTGGCGGTGCACGATCAGGCGGGCGATTTCACGCAGCGGGTCCGCCCGTCCATCGAACCCTTCGAGCGCGTCCAGCGCCAGCCGTAGCTCTTCTTCCGCCATGGCGTGGGAGCGGTCCAGCCCGTAAACCGCGGGAAAGGTGATCTTGTGCTGCGCGGCGTCCTTGCCGGCGGTCTTGCCCAAAACTTCCGAGGGCTGCTCGACGTCCAAGAGATCGTCGACGATCTGGAAAGCCAGACCGATGTGGCTCCCGTATTCGCTCAGCGCCGCCAGTTGCCGCTCATCCGCGCCCGCATAGATGGCGCCCATGCGCACGCTTGCTTTGAGCAGGGCGCCGGTTTTGGCGCGGTGAATCCGCTCGAGGAGGGCAGGCGTGGGCGTTTGGCCCTCTCCTTGGAGGTCGTGCACCTGCCCGGCGATCATGCCTCCGACCGTGCCCGCCGCTCGGGCGAGTTCCGCGGCGAGCTGCGCGCGGCGGTCCCCTGAAACGCCGGGAAGCTCGGCTAGCACCTGAAAGGCTAAGGTGAGCAGCGCGTCACCCGCCAGGATCGCCATGGCTTCGCCGAATTTCTTGTGGCAGGTAGGCTGCCCGCGGCGCAGGTCGTCGTTGTCGAGAGCAGGCAGATCGTCGTGAATTAACGAGTAAGTATGGACCAGTTCCAGGCTGCAAGCGGCGTTCTCGATGCCTTCCGGATTGTCCGCAACGGCGTGCGCGGCGGCGATGGCGAGAATCGGGCGGATGCGCTTGCCGCCTGCGAACAGGCTATATCGCATCGCCTGATGAATCGTTTCCGGCGGGGTAGACTCCGCGGGCGTCCAGCGGTCCAGCGCCGCGTCCACCCGCCGCGTCTGTTCGGCCAGGTATTCGCTCAGATTCATGCAGTTTTTTCGTCGTTCTTCTTGCTGAGTATCTCGATGCGTGTTTCGGCCTCTTCGAGCTGCTTGCGGCAGCGCTCGCTCAGGGCCACGCCTTTCTCGTAGAGCTCGAGAGCGCGCTCGAGCGGCAGTTCGCCCGACTCGAGCTCCTTCACCACCGCTTCGAGTTCTTTCAAGCCTTCCTCAAAACTCGGGGCTTCCTCTGGCATCGCCCCATTCTAGAAAAACCAAGCCTCCGGACTCAATTGGCCGCCGGTCTGTAATGCCGGCCGCGACTTCCGCCGATAGATGGAGTGCGGCCGGGCATGAGGAAACGACGGCGTGGACACACCTTGCTAGAAACCACGCTGGTTCTGTTGCCAATGCTCGCCGTTCTCCTGGCAGGGATCGATCTGACGCTCGCGCTTTTCGCGCGCGGTGCGCTTCAGGCGGCGGTGGGCGAGGCGGCGCGCTTGGTCGCCGCGCCGCCCGCCCGCTTCGAAGGTCTGGATTGCACGGACCCCGCGCCGTGCGCCGCCCGGTTGGTGGAACGCCGCACGCTCGGGTTGGCGCCCGCAGCCAGCGTGCGCGTGGAGCGGCACGCCGGGGGGCGCGTGGTCGAAGTTCGTGTTGAGGATGTGGCATGGCAGTGGGTGGTCCCGGCGCCGGGACTGTGGCCCGGTAAGGGCGCGGCGCTCACCGCTTCGGCTTTGGATGTCGTCCGGCATTGGCCGGAGGACCGGCGGGAGACATGGCGATGAGCGGGCGTCGCCGTGGCATGACCGTCCTTGAGTTCGCGGTCGCGGCGCCTGTCCTCGTCCTGGGCCTCGGAGGAGTCTTCAGCTTGAGCGCCGGCTTGCTGAAGACGGTCCAGGCGGGACAGTTGTGCCGCGCTGCGGCGGGGATGGCGGCTGCCGGTATGGATCTTTCCGACCCTGCCAGCGAGCGGCTCTTGGCGCGAGCCGCGGCGGGTTTGGAGTTGACCCCTACCGGCGGCGCCGCCGTGTTCGTCACGAAGGTGCGGCGATCGGATTCCGGCGAATACGCAATTGAATGGACGCGAGCGTTTGGAAACCAGACCCGCTGGCGCAGCGCGCTCGAAGGGGATGCGGCGCGCATCCGGGAGTTCATTGACCTCCTGCCCGGCGAGTGCGTGGTGCTTGTGGAGACCTTCGCCAGCTCTTCGCCGGCCCTTCCCGGCATTGTTCCCCCGGCCATCCGGGTGAGGACTCTGACATGAAACAGCGCCGGCGAGGGATAGCAATTCTGTTTATCGCTTCAATGCTCATGGTGATTTTACCGGTGGCGGGCTTGGCGATCGACGCGGGCATGCTGTTTGTCATACAAGAAAGGCTCAGCGCCGCCGTGGACGCGGCGGCGACGGCGGCGGGCAGGGCGCAGGGGCCGGAAGCCGCCCACGACGCCGCTCGCCGTTTCTTCGAAGCCAATTTCCCGCCCGGCTACCTGGGCACGACTCCCGCCCGCGACCTCCGCATCGAAAACAAGCAAGGCCGCATCGAAGTCACCGCCGCCGTTCAAGCCCCCATTTACCTCCTCCGCCTGATCCGCGCCGAAGGCCCCACCCTAACGTCCCAATCCGCCTCAGCGGGTTCTCCGAGCGAAGTGCGAGGTTTGTAGTAGCGGAAATTCACCTCATTAGTGGCGCAAGCACTCGTGCTTGCAGCGCCTCCACTCATGGAGGCGCCTGGAGTTTTTCGCGTCCCCATGAGTGGGGACGCCGCAAGCTTAAGCTCGCGCCACAACCGCCGGAGCCGTTCCTATGGGCGGGCCTGGCGGCGGCCGTCCGGCTT